>Ga0209611_10002939_pt1 | contig 29829 bp, 29 predicted proteins | sample S1TSphgellanicum_3_FD_187693 | JGI IMG/M metagenome (GOLD analysis project Ga0209611, IMG submission 187693) | Host-associated microbial communities from peat moss isolated from Minnesota, USA - S1T2_Fc - Sphagnum magellanicum MG (SPAdes) (version 2) | ecosystem: Host-associated > Plants > Peat...
TTTTATTAGGCTGTGGGTGGGAACTCTGGTCAATCTTGATATATTTCCTACCTACTTACCTATGCTAGATCATGACCTCCTTGTCCTAGTCTAATATTTGATCTAACCATTTTATATATCTTACCTAGCTATGCTATATAACAACTGACCTAGTGTCCAACAATCTTGATATTCGAGGTAAAGGATACCAATTTTTGCTGGGGAGTCAATTTAATCGATGATAATCAACACACATTCGCAAAGATCCATCCTTCTTTTTGACAAATAGGATCGGGGCACTAGTTGTTGGAGTGTCAAATGAACCTTTTCTCAAAGTTTCCATCGATGTATTCACAAAGAACTACAAGTTTGTTTTGTGACAGGTTGTAAATTGACCCAAATGAAGGTTGTGCTCCCTCTTTTTATATCAATGGTGCAATCATATGGACAATATTTCAATAAGGTGTCAATGTTTTTCTTTTCAAACACACCTTGAATTCCTTATATTGGGAAAAAAATTCATGATGAAACAATTCAACATCTGATGCAGGAAGAACATAAATAAGGAATGCATCTTTTTTCTTGGCAGCTTGCATGAAAGCTCTTGCTCCAACAAACAAAGCTTTTAAGCTTTTGACATCTTGGGCACTCCTCAAATATTTGTCACATTCAGAAAATTTAGTACATGATTTGTCTAAGTGGTAGTTTTTGCTTTCATTGACAATGTTTTTGGATGTAGGTTTCTTGCATTTTGATGCTACTTTATGAGGTTCATCAAAATGAAATTGTTTTGTACACCAATCCACTCAAAGGTTGTGCAAAATGAACCATGATAACCCAATGACAACAGGGTTTGTTGGGGATAAAATGACATTGAAGGCCACCTTGCTTGTATGCATCCTAATAGTAATATTTAAAAGTTTGGTTTCATGCGTCACAGGTCCTGAAGAAAGATTTTGACCATTGATGACCTCCATGGCTACTAATGTGTTTTTTTTCATGAAAGTCGTCTTTTCATCACTCCAACTCCTTGTCGATGAAACAAGCATATGCACTAGAATTAAATAATGCTTTAATATCCATTATCATGGATCTATCGTATTTGATCGTGATTGGTAATAAAAAACAAGGTGCTAGGTTTGAAAGTAAATTGGGACCATTTTGAACACATGATATGTCCAAGTCTAATCTTGTGGACCATGTTGAAACTAGACAACCTCATTACCCAAATCTATAAGAGGTGGCATGTGAATCGAAGTGGTTCGAACTGTATGTGATAGTTGTTTCTTGGGGTAGTTGGTAGCCTAACTCTCCACAATAAATGAATAGTTTGTTCACACGTCATCCTTGTTACTTCTCTTGTTTCATGAGTGGTTTGAATTGTGTCTAATCAATTTGCGTGGGATCATTGTTAATGGGCTAGGTTGATTACATTGTTTAAGATGAACAAGGCATTAAGGATAAGGATTGATCATTGAACATTGCAGGTTTTTAATTTTGAATTTTTGTTTAGTTTTGAATCATGTTGATGGTGATTTGTGACTACCTAAATAAGTTTTGGGAAAAGGATTTTCATTCTAAGATACATAGTTTGGAAATGAGGTTAGATGTAGCTACTTTGTAGTAGAACTATAAATTATGTTTTGGGAGATATCACAAAGGTAATTTTGCTATTTTGATTTCATTTCAATAGAACATGGGATTTTTTGTTGTATTTTTTATTGAAGTTTTCAATAAACAGGAAAAGTACAAACTTTTGTAATGATTTTCATATTCATATTGTTGTGCGAATTTTCTATAGTATCAAAAAATAAAGAAATGAAATGTAATTTTGTTTTTGGATTTTCTACATTTTATTTTGAAATACAGATTTTGGTTATATGAGATAACCCTGAATAAGGTGTTTTAATGAATTACAAAGGTAAATGTGTGTAAAATCAATGTAGGAATTGTAAATGTGCATATTGTAGTGCAAATATGTTGTTATAGTAAGTGTGGAATAAGTTTGCAAGGATTTAATCCATATCTACCATTTGGCAACCATTTTTGGGGAATTTATTTATTTATTTACAGGAACAAGAGGGTTTTCTTCATTTTCCATTGTTAATACTTTAGATGAGGGTATTAAAAAAATTGGTTTAATTTTCAATTCAAATTCAGAAGGGGTATGTTAGAAAACATCAGAGGTTTAAGTAATTGATGCCATAAGGACTATAAAGTGATCTACAAACTTTGAAGAAGAAGGATTGTGAAACAATATGAATTGGATGGTGACTCGAAGTTTACAACAACAATTGATTTAGTGGAAAATTATCAAGTTACTAAAAGAGAAACAAAAGACAATTTTGAAAATGGTGAAGAGTATGTGGGAAGGACATAAACCCCATATCAAAATTTAATGTTAGAAAAACGAGTTTTAAGAACAGAAGAAAGACTTACGAGACATAGGTCGTTTTTGCCACAAGAGGTGGTAAGGCATGAAGTATGGACTAGTGGTCTTTAGAGAAGACATAGTTATAAACAACAATCTCCAAAAAGAGAGATGTAGTTGAACTTTCACCCAAATGAATGGGTGAAAAGGTGACGAATGGAAGATGACATTCAAAACACGTTATTATCACTTTGAATATGTTGTGATGCCTTTTGGCTTTACCAATGCACTTGTTGTATTTCAACATTTGATGAATGATGTGTTTCATGGTACTTGGATGATTTTGTGGTTTGTTACATTGATGATATTCTCATTTTTTCAAAGAACGTGGCTGATCATGACACCATGTACGTCTTGTGTTGGAGAAACTTCAAGAAGTTGAACTTTATGCCAAGTTGAGAAAATGTGAATTCCATCAATCTAAAGTGTAATTGTGGGTTACATCATTTCTGGAAATGGCATTTGCATGGACCTTTGTAAGATCCAGACCATTATCGATTAAACTACCCTAATTTCTATAGATGATGTTCAATGTTTTCTTGGATTTTCCAATGTTTATCGATGTTTCATTGCCCATTATTCTACAATAATGGATCCTCTTATTCATTTGATTCAGAAGAATCAACCTTTTTCATGGGGAGTTGAAGTAAAAAATGCCTTCCAATTTTTTAGGGTTTTTTTCACAACTGCCCCACTTTTGATTCATGTAGATCCTATGAAACCTTTTGTTTTAGAGATAAATGTTTTTGATTTTGCATTAAATGTCATACTTTCACAACTTGGAAAAGACAATCTTTTTCATCCAATTGACTTTGTTCTTATAAATTCTCTCCTTCTGAGATTACAAGATTCATGATAAGGAACTTCTTGCCTTCATGGATGCTTTTGAAGAGTGGTGTCATTTGCTTAAAGGATCTCAACATGAAATTATTGTGTATTTAGACCATAAAAACTTGCGATATTTATGACATCTCGCGTTATGAATCATTGTTAAACTTGATGGGCATTGTCCTTGTTTCAATTCCAATTTGTCATCACATATCGCCCTAAGCAACAACAAGGAAAATTGGATGCATTATTTTGTTGTTCATACTTCATGCCTAAGGAGGGAGATGTTGCTTATGGATAACAATGTGATGTCATTCTCAAACTTGAACACCTTCGACTTCAAGCATTGTTAATAATTCCTAATGACAAAACCTTTTTTCATCAAATTTGTGAAGATTTGAAAAAAGATCCTTTTATTGTTGACATCTAAAGCTAACTAAGGAATCAACATCAAATCCAAAATTTATTTAGTAATTGTGCCAAGTTCAAGTTTCGAGATGGTTTGTTATATTGTGATGGTCTTTTGTATGTTCTCGATGGCCTTATTCAGTTTCAAGTTTTCCAAGCTAGGCATGATGTTTTAGGTATAATCCATTTTGGATTTAACAAGACCATGAAGTTGGTTTTTCGACATCGCTGGTGGCCACAACTTTAGAAATATGTGAAGGAGTTTGTTGGATCTTGTGATGTTTGCATTCTAATGAAAAATCCTCATCATCACCCACATAGACTCCTTCAACCATTGCCCATTCTTTTTGCACCATGGCCTTCAATCTCCATGAACTTCATCATAGATTTGCCACTTTCCAATTTTTTTGATTCCATCTTGGTGGTGGTGGATTACTTGAAAAAAATAATTCATTTCATTCCATGCAACAAATTGATAATCGGTGAAAGGACAACCAAGTTATTTCTTGATCATGTGTTTCAATATCATGGTTTTTTCAAAGATATCATTTCTATTTGTGGACCTCAATTTGTATCCAAGTTTTGGAAAATACTTTTTGAGTTATTAAGCGTAAAAGTGAAGTTGTTATTGACCTTCCACCCCCAAACAAATGGGTAAACAAAACGTGTTAATCAAGTTTTGGAATAATATTTATGTTGCACAACCAATTAATTATTTTCAAGATAATTAATTAGACCTCTTGTCCATGGCAAAGCTTGTTTACAAGAACATCGTTCATTTTTTGACATAATCAATGCATTTTTTTGCCAATCATGGTTTGCACTTCGAGTTTGACATTTTAGGAGTGAACAAGATTATGAACCCTATAGTTAAAAATCGAGTCATGTGGTTGGTAAACATTCAAACCCAACTTGTTTCTAGCCTTGAAGAAGTGCAAAGGCGTTATAAGGAAAATGCCAACGAACATCATAAGGCGCAATCGGGTTTCAAGGTCGACAACCAAGTTTGGCTTCGATGACAAAACATGAAGACAACTCAACCTTTAGAAAAATTGGACTACCAAAGATTTGGTCTCTTTATTATTGAATGTAAATGGGATAACACAAGTCACACTCGCTTGTTTTTTGATTGCTTTTGTGACTACTTTTGGGAAAATATTCCAAACATATTCTTGGAATATTAAAAAAAAAGTTTTCGAAAAAGTCTTTGAATTTTTAAAAAAATTTCTTCATACTATTTTATTAAGGTTCATGTTATTGTGACCACACCTTATCATGACACAAATCAATGTTGTGACCTTCTAGCTCAAGCTTCTAGACTCCACAAAGATCCATCCTATGTTTCATATTGCCTTGTTGGAACTTTACCATGTATCAACCATCTTGGGAAGGATTTGTGAGCCATTCCCACCTATTGAAGTCAATGGTGAACAAGAATATGAAGTGGAAGATGTCCTTGATTCATGAATATCAAATGACCAACTTCAATATTTCATACATTAGCGTGGGTATGACATGAGTGAACGCACTTGGGAACCAACTAATCATTTAATGAACACTATCGAAAAGGTGAAAAAATTCCATCAATGATATTTAAACAAACCAAAAGCCATTCCTTGTGGAACTTGTTGTTAGAAATGGAGGTGATGTGATAGATGAAAGATGATGTGGAGTAAAATAGATTTTGGAGAATCTTCATTTTTTATTATAAAAAGTTACTGACCTTTACAATTTGTGGAGAATGTGTGGCTAAAATGTTTAATATTGCATTTGTGTTAATAAGTCCAATTCTTGTCATGCAAGTTTTTTCACATGTGATGTTTTGCTTTGCCTAGTGGAAAAAATCAAGTACGCATATTTTTTCCTTTGTTTGAAAAATGTCATTTTGTCACTGCTAGTTTTGATCTTTAAATATATAAAAGTGTTCATGATGTGTTTGCTTTGGTCATAATTTTTTTGAGATTTGACTGGAATTTAAATCATGTTACATTTGGTTTATTTGAGATTTTTGAGAATATATGATAGGCATTGGGAAAGTAACTTGATTGATCTTTGGATGGATATGGCTTGAAAAATAAGATTACAACATATGTTATTGATGAAGGTTCAAATTTAAACATAATAGCAAGTTTTAAGTTTGAAAGAAATCTTTTAGGGAAAACATTTTGGGCATGTTTTTTCCAAAGCTTGCCAATATGCCATTAAGGATGAGAAAATTTGTAAGGGTTTTAAATACATTTCCATCAAATTTGCCCAAATAGATTTATTGAAATTTGGTAAAGGTTGGCATCAATGGAATAAGGCTTGCATTGAAGTTGGTTTGAGGCCAAGAAAATTGAACATTCTAATGAAAATTAAGTTTGTTTTGTTTTTGGACATTGTGATTTTTGTTTTTATTTGTGTACATTTTGATGTGTAGGAATTTGTTAATTGTTGTGTTGATATTTGATCTATTCCTGCAAGTTTGCAAGATCATATTGTTCTAGGAAGCATTGCAATTCAAAACAACAATTGTCTTCTATCACAATTGCCAAACATTAGCGAAGATCATTGGCCATGTTTTATCACCTTTAACTTGGGATGTCTTTCCACTCATTGCTAATAATTTTTTCTTCATTTGTGAATGTTTGTGTACTTAATCACTCTTGTGGGCATTGGTTACTTTCTAATGCCTTGCATGCATCATTTATCATGGCCTTGAAACTAAAAGAAAAATTTGGAATGACACCCTCTACGGTTAATTTGATGGAAGATGATATGGTTGTGATTTTAGAGTTGTCTATGCTTGCTTCCAACATTATAATGTGATGCTTTAAATGGTTTTATTTTGTTCTTAACAAAGTATCAAGAAAATAAAGCCCATAACATGGTATTTCTAATGTGAGACCCACAGTTTAAGCATCTTAGGTTAATTTCTTATTTTATTGATTGAAAACAAGCTATTTATGTGGTGGGAGATTATGATAGACAATCTTTGTCTCCAATGCTATTGAAATGTCACCATGATTTCACCCTATGTTAGAATCTAAACTTGTGTGACAAATCAACTAAATGAGGAAGATTGTTGTCTTGCAATTTTTGAGATGACTACTAAGAGCAATGAGCTAGCCAAGGAGTTGATGAATAGGGAATTCAAAACGTTCCGAAGTTACCAAGTCGATATAGAGGACATTAAATGTTTTTGGAGTGGTGGGAAAAACATGAGTCCTTGTTTCCACTTGTTGCTTTCCTTACTTGTTAGATCCTTGAGATATGAGATTTTAAATCAAAATTAAAAAGATTTTTTCTTTGGGTGGGATATTGAAAAATTTGAACAGATGTAAGTTGTAGATAGATAATTTAGAAAAATTAAAAATTATAATCAAGACCTAGGCAAAGGATCTTAAGGTGGGTTGTTCTTCACTTTTTAACTTGATAGAGTTCAGGCAAGTTGAAGCGAGAAAAAGAGCTCAAAGAGTATGAAGGTGAGTTTGAGCAAGATAAGCTTGTGGACAGATGATTTATAATTTATAACTTTGTAACAAAATTCTTGAACATTGTTATCTGAGATTTGAGATCCACCTTAATATTCAACATATGTATATTATTTTCTAAGATATCTTGGAAGAACCCATTACCATCTCACAAAACAGCATCTCACTCTACCAGACTAAATGCATTCCCAGGTGGAATGCACCCTACCGGGCCTGTTTCATCACACATAACACTGACCATCAGGTAGCATGTGCAACAAAATTTTCAATATTACTGCAGATATCTACATTTGATTTAGAATAAGTGCAAAAATGACAAGTAACAAACACTCTACAGAACAATCTGACTGCCAAAAGCGTCTTGCAGAAAAATCCTGAGTACCAACTTTGGTACAGAATGACAACCCAAATGCAAAAAAGCCTTGCAGAAAAATCAGGAGTTACATTGGTATTGAAGAACAACCAAACTGGAAAAAGTCCTGCAGAAAAATCACAAGAATTGTTGGTACAGAACAACACTTGGGAGCATTTTTTTTGGTCAGAAGAAGAAAACATTCACGGTAAGTGTAGGAGTGTTTATACCCTTCCTGCTGTAATACAGATCCAAAGCTCAAGTTAGGTTTTCACGAAGCAGCTATTATACACCTGTTGCATCTTCATTAGTTGAAACAGGAAAAAGCTCAAGAGCCAGAATTGAATCAGGCGAAGACCAAAAAAAAACAGCAGCAAATAGTTGTCAGAGCAAACAGGACACTAAAAAGCCTCATGCATTACTCCTACTGAAGTCTTAATTGTATCAGAGTTTCTGCTTCCTATGTAATACCAACAACAAATGTACACAACAAAAGTTCTCAACATGGAGCTTTTTTACAACATTTGGAGTTGCGGTGCTGCTCGGTAGAAGCCAACCCATTTGTACCTCTCCTCCTCTCTCTACTCATGACCTGTCTCTATTGGTGGTGCTGAGTTTGCCAATGCTGAGGAGATTCCCTGTTTGAATATACCACAAGTTATCCCAAACGTTCAGAGAAATAAAAAACTTTAAAAAACCAATAAGAACTTATGTTATTTTTTCTTCTGCAGCTGACAGAGAGCAATCACTGCCAGGTTTCAGCAAAATGGGAGCAAAAGGGTTTGATTTACTCACGGTTCCTGCTTCACTTTCTGACTTCAGCTGCTTGACCAAATGAGGAAGCTCATGATCCAGAATCTCATTAGCCCATGTGTAGTCCACCGGAACCTGCCACAACCCACATCTCTCAGAACATACTCTCTTGCCCCTAAACCCTAAAGCCCCCTTTTTACTTGAAAAGCTATTAAAACCAAATCTTGGCACCAGAATTCAAGCACAGCACTAAAGGAACTTTTGTAGTTAACTAACTGACTCCATGTATATATCTTATAGATATATTCATGCACCAAGGGCTTAAAATTATTACCTCCACAAGTTTGACACCCTTCACATGGTGTAGGCAATCATGCAGTATTTGTGAGTAGTCAGCTGAGCTCGTTGCTCTGTAGCCCTTTGCGCCATAGCTGCATCAAATTCGAAATGTGTACACATGCAAAATATATAAGGTTTAGGGTTTAGGTTATAGGGTCATTAACATATAAGGTTTAGGGTTCAAGGCCAATTCATGCAACATTTGTTTGATTAGCCAATCCTCATGAGAATTTTATTTTTTCTATTTGTAGTTTCTAAGCCACAGGAAGGATTTTCTTATGGACTTTTTTGTCTACTTTTTTATTGCTTTTATTAGTGATGTTCTAGACAGAATGAGAGTTTGTTTTAGGAGCTTGTTCATTACCTGTTTGCATATGCAACAAAGTCTGGGTTCATCAAGTCTAAGCCAAACCTGCACAAAAAGCATCACCACGTGTTTTTAAAAAAAAAAACCAAAGCTATGAACTTCTTACAAAACTGTGAGAAAATCAGAAGGTATATACAACAAGAATGAGAGAACTGGCATGAAAGAACACCAAAAATGAATGAATCCTTTTCAGAGTCACTGACTGACTTTGGAAATCCAGCAATATTTTGCTTCCACTTGATCATTCCATAAGCGTTGTCATTCAACACAAGAACTGTGAGATTGAGATTCAAACGGACTGCAGTCTCCATTTCCTGCACACACAATCAAATACCCACATCCAGATATGGGTCATATTTGCCATTCCAAAATCATAAAATGAGTTAGATTTCCAGTTTGATTGATGCCAGTGGCATAGTTGATAAAGACTCCCAATTCTCATGAAATTCAAAAAGCGGAAACGAGAGAGAGATATGTATATATATATATATATATATATATGCATGCCTGTGAATTCATCAAAAAACCACCATCGCCACAGACAGCCACAACTTTCTTCTCTGGGTAAAGAATTGCCACTGCAATTGCTGATGGCAACCCTGCACCCATTGTGGCCAATGCATTGTCCAGGAGCAATGTGTTGGGCTCATATGCCTGCACCCGCCCACCCCCACCTCCATCCACCTTAGTACCACTTGTTCAAAATTCAGGGACTAGGGTTTAGGGTTTAGACCACCTTCCATCGAGGAACAAATGATCCTACTTGGCCTACCAGGCAGGGAAAAAATACCCTCTAAACACATGGGGTACCCCAACAAATACAAAGAGTGGCCTATCTTGTGCAAGGCAATGGAGGAAAGTTGCAGTGCACTCAGAAGGAAGAGCTATTGAGCATAGCAGTTGGCAAAAGAGAAAAGCAGAGAATTGAGCAACAATGTACCTTGTAGCAACGTGCAAACCAGATTTTGTACATGCCATTATCAAGGCATGCAACTCCATCACTGGGCATTTGTTTCCTGTGTTTGGATTCAACTCACAAAAGAGGGTTAAGGAAAGATAGATGCACACATACAGAAAATCCTGAGAATTTCTCAATACTTCCAAATTCAAGTGAAGCTTGAAATTTTTTCAGAGAGTATCCCTCCATTGTGTTTTTCCACATCACAAAAGGCATATTGACTAATTGGCAAACTCTCAAAACACATGCTAGGCCTCAAACCCTAATATTATCCATGAGCACATAGTGTTTACCTTAAATCTGCCACAATCCGCTGAGGCATAAGAGGAAAGCGATCGTCATCAGAACCCTTCAACAAATGTTCCTCGAGTGTCTTTTTCACCTGCAAACAACCACAACCCACATCCTCAAAAGCTGACCAATCCTCAATTCTCTTACTTATGTAACACCACAGATAACAGAGACTCATCAACACCAGGAGGCATGCAACATCAAACCCACAATCACAAATCCCACCATAAATGAATAACTCACAAAAAGACTATTTTCATTGAAGAAATTGTGCACACTTGTACTAAACAGAATGATGTTGTCACTTTTTCAGATAATCTACCTTTAATCTATATCCACCTAATATTAGGTTTGTGTCATAATTCCAAAATAAATCAAAAAAGATACCTTGAACATGAATGAATAGTCCCAGTGGACTTGACTATTCAAGCGCTCCTTGAGTTGCCAAATTGAATTTGCAATATCGCCCACAACTTCATGCTACAGAAAGGAAACAACATGAAATTTTTTGACCATTATAATCCTGTGATACTGATCTCCAAAACTCTCTTGAAACTCAGATATGGACAATCAGACAAAGCACTGAGAAGATCTCCATACTTAATACTGAGACATTTTTGAGCATGCTCTTTCTTCCACTAGAAACAATGAAGGACAAAATCTCTGCTTAAAAACCTCGAATTTCATGCTTGGAAGTTCAGACCACTTATTGTTTGCAATCTGGTGAACCTTGACCACTACTCAACATTACACTATGATCCAACAAAAAGCCTTCGATTTTAGAGATGCACTTTTGTGATTTGGATGAAAACATTCTCAAAGCAAAGTTTGAGTCTTTGGGTAGCATAAAAGTTAAAGTGCAAGTCTTTGGGTTGGTAGCATAAAAGTTGTTTGAAGAAAAACCAAGTACCTGAGGAAAGTAAACCGTGTCCACTTTTGCAGTGTAAAAGTTGACATGAATGACATACGGTGGTTTACCAATCCTGCCAAAGATCCAATTTCATCTGATTGACTTAGGAGGACTGAGTTGCTAACCCTACATAAAAGTTTCACAAATTGGTGTGAAAATTTTGTGTACATTTCTTTTCACATGAAATAAATCCACCAACAAAATACTCCTTGTGTAAAACCAGGAACAAATGTAGCAAAATTTGAAGCATGGCAGACTTCAAGAAGATGGAAGGTGACAGATACAAACTGCATGATGAATGGCGGCTTTTCAACAACATCATGGCCAATGTTGATAATCAAATCTGCTTTCTCAATGCACACGTGTACAAAGTCATTGGATGATAGTGCAGCACAACCCAAACACAGTGGGTGGTCATCTGCGATTACCACAACACACTCTCTCGTTAGCTTCCCCTCAATGGGTGCCAGAACATGAAGAAATCTAGTGTTCCTGATAGCTGAGAAATGGATAATCTAGAATTCAAGACAAAGGAAGAAAATCTTATGTTGTGTCCAAGGTACTCACCTGAAATCACACCCTTGCCCATTTGGGTTGTAACAAAAGGAATCTTCAGCTCATTCACAAACTGCTGAAGCCTGAAATTTGTCACCAATCCCCATAAAATTGCAGGTAGAAAATCAACAAATTCCAGACCCAGTGTTTGGAATTTCACAAATCACATATGGAATGGGAAGGTAGAGCATTAACGGGGGTGGATGAAACTCACATGTTTGCTGTACGTTTGCGGTTGGCACCAGCACCTATCAGAAGTAGTGGATGAGTTGCAGCATGAATCATCTCGATTGCTTTTGCAACTGCTTTCTCCTCTGCAATGGGTCGCCTCACTGGGTACACCGGGAATGATTGAGCATCGGTATGGGTTTCAGCAATGTCTTCTGGTAGTTCTAAGTGCACAGCACCTGGTCGCTCCTCCTCTGCTGTTCTGATTGCCTCACGCACCAATGACGGAACCAAATCTCCATCCACAATTTGTTTTGTGAACTACAATTGGAGAAAACCCCTCCACTGAAGCCAATCAGAACCTACTCCATTTCTGTTTGGTGAATATAAACTCCAGGGTTGCAGAACAAGGGTACACACAATATGGACGAATGGGTGATGGATGTAAGTAATACCTTGGTAAGTGGACGCATAAACTCCACAATCTCCACAATCTGGAATGATCCTTGTTTGCTCTTTCGGATTGGCTTCTGACCAGTAATCATCATCTGCTCCCACGAGTTATGCCCCCACAATTGGTCACACACAATCCATGACTCTCATTTGCTAGCATATGCCATCTAAATCCCTAAAAAACCAAAAGAAAAAACACTACTGAATTAGAGTGATTCTAAGCCATGTTTTCAGAGTTTTTTGGTGCAGCAACATCATGAGCACCAATCCTCGAATAACCCAATTTGCTGTTTTTCAATGTTTTAAGATATCAAAAAACTTCATGTGAGCAGGTGAAGTTATACAAAGGCTAAAAGAAGAGCGGTCACCATTGGGAAGCCCGCAAGTTGTGCATAAGCAGCAGATGTGGCAAAATTAGTGGCACCTGGACCCAGAGTTGACAAACACACGCCTGCCTTTGCAGTAAGCCGACCCACTGTTGCTGCCATGAATCCTGCTGCTTGCTCATGCCTTGTTATCACCAATTTGATCTTTGAATCCCGTAGTGAGTTCAACAAATCCAAATTCTCCTCCCCAGGGATTCCAAAAATGTACCTTTTTGCATCCAGAAACAAAAGCACAGTCCTCATTGCTGAGTTGCAGAATCACCCCCACATAACCCACATGTTTCTCTAGCATGTGACACAAGAAGCAAGAATGCAAGACAGAGCAACAAGCTATTCTAGATGAGCTTCCAAGGTTCCTGCCAAACTCCAGCACAAGGTGAGTGTGACCCAGCTGCTCCAGAACAGAAAAACTTCCAAATTTTTGTATATGATCACATTCTCAAGCATTTTTTTGTTTGCTCTTTGACATTGTGCAATTTCTCAGCTTCAAATGGCTGAATCCAGCAATTGGGTACCTACCGTATGAGAAACAGAGGACACAACTCCTACCAACAAATTCAGTCTTCTTCTTCTTCTTCTACTCACAACCCACCCACCGAGAGCTTCACTCTCCATCAGAGTTCACAAAAACTGTGTAGTAAACAATCTTCAAGCAAAAGCCAATTTGCAACAGCAAAGTGCAAAATGGATCAAACTTTTCAAAGTCCCCCCAAATTTGATGACCCAATGAGCTGCCTCTTCTAATCAGAAGTGCCTATAGCTTTCTCTTCTACAAAAGATTCAAACCCACCCCTGCTTGCCTACCTAGGTTCAACCCCAGATCTAGCTCTCCCTATATTCCCAAAACAATGAATGAACTCACTGTCCAGAGAAGCTCCCAAAAGGAACTCCCCAAGAGCTCAGAAATCCCCAAAACCCCAAAAGCTCATAAATCTCCAAAGAACCAAGAGCTCAGAAGTCCCCAAAATCCCAAGTCTTAGCCCAGAAAAATCCTTCATCACAGAAATCATTGGTTCCAAATTGTGGAACAATTACAAAACCCAAATCAACCCATGAGGCGAAGAAAAACCCATCTACTAGAAAAACACGTAGCAGCTCATCAATTCCGAATCCAAACTAAAACCCCCCCAAAAAAAAACACACACACACACACACACACACCATACACATACACACAATCTCATGATTCTTCTTCACTTACTCGACTTTCTCGTTCTCCAAAGCGGCCACCATCACATCCGAGGTCTTTGCCTTGCTGTGTTCTCCCATTGCAACAGACGATCGATCACAAAAGAAGAACAGACCCACTTCCTCTTCTTCCTCCTCCTCCTTCTGGTGGTGCACAAGAACCTTGAAAATCAAAACAAAAGCTTGAATTTTGCAGCAAAACAGGAGCCCAAAAGACCAAGCTTTTGGTGCAAAACAGAAAACAAACCCAAAAAAAAAAAAAAAAGCTTGAATTTTGCAGCCAAACGCACGAACCGAAAGATCAAAGCAAGCTTTTGATGCAAAACAGAAAATGGAGAATTTTGCACAAAAACCAACCCCATAAAAATTAAAATAAAAATAAATTTAATTTAAAAAATAAAATTAAAAAAAGAGAGAGAAAAAAAAAAGCTCCAACTCCCACTATTCACTAGCTTTCAATATTAAATACTCATGAGTTTTTTTTGTTGTTAAATTTACTATGTGTCTAATAGTTCTTCTTACTATCTATATTTTTTGTGCAAATTATGGCACAACTATTTTGGCTAAATAAAAGAGCTATAGCCTAAAAATCATAGACCCATAATTTGAATTTTGCAAAACAAAAAAGAGCTATTAAATGATGGGTAGACTGTACTCTCTCTCTCTCTCTCTCTCTCTTTCTACATATATATATATATATATATATATGCACCATAGTTTTCATATTGAATAAGTATTTACTAAATTGGCCCACTATTTGATTTCCACAAATTATGGCATAATCTATGGCTAAACATAAAGAGCTAAAGCCTAGGAAAAATAGACCTATAATTTCATTTCATTTCATTTTATTTAGATATAGAAAATTTATGAGTATGCCAATTTAATGTTGTGAGAGTTTTTGAATTTTTTTTATTTTGATCAAATGAGGATTCCAAACATTTCTTGTTCATTTATGATGGGATTTATACTTATATTTATATTTATTATTTTATTTTATTTGGGGTGGGAGTTTAGAAGGGGTTGGTTGGAGTGTTGAGTTGAAGTGTTAGTGAAAAGTTTGAGAACACTTGAGTTTATTTGATGATTTGGTGACACTTGTCACAAATGGTTTTGCACAAACAAACAAAAGCTCACATGTTTGTATGGGATTGGCTACAATAGAGTGCAAATTCATAGTGACCCTTGTTCTAAAGTTCCTTGTCCTTTTTGCTCACAAGGGGAACTTTGGAGCTAAGTTAAGGGGGGTTTGGTTGAGCTTAGTGTGGGCCTAATTTTGACCTGGGCTAAATTGCCAATAGCCCAATTATGAATTGGGCTATACTATATCTTCAGTTTCCTTTTCTAAAGGGAGGATTGGGTTTTGGTCCATTGACCATAAATTGTCAATTCCCTCCCCCCACTACCAAGGGACAATATAAATATAATAATAATATTTTTAGTATTTAATTAATTTTTTTGGAACATTGAAAATATAGGTTTGATCACACTTTATTATTTAGTGTACTTGGATAGTTGGGAGAGAGGGGAGTAGGGGGGTGATGTAAAGCCTCCTTGATAGGGCACTTATTAGTGCAAAGAGATGGAGGCCATGAAATATGGAGCATTTCTAGAATGGCAAACGATACACATTGTTTACATGCTTAGCACAAAATTGTGTGACAAGTGTGAAAACACCAATGTTGTTTCATTTCACAAACTCCTTTTATATGTGAGCGAAAGAAGGGTGTCCATTGTGAATTTCACATAACCACCCAAAAAAGGATTAGGATGTAAGATGTCCTAGTAGTTAACCCTAATAGTTAGAGATGGGTATGGCTAATCCCTAAAGGTTCAATCAATTTGATTTGGCTTGGTGGAGGCTTTCACTTATAGTATCAAGTTATAGTTGACTATACAACCCCATACCCACCAAAAAAACTTTGTAACCCAAAAATCCAAAAAGCTTAAATTGTAGAGAATGCCTCAATGATGCTCAAGGACATTATTATTTTCAGCATGGATGCCATTTGTCGCACGGGAAGGTGAGAGAGGAGCTTCCTTGTTTGCCCATTTGACTCATTTTCTTTGTTTTGGTTATTTGGGAGGGTGGGGGGGGGGAGCTGTCCAGTCTCATCCACAAGGAAAGGCTTTTGTCCTTCTCACTATTGTTCAATTTGACTACAGAAAAAGCTTATAAAGGCTTTTGTCCTTCTCACTATTGTTCAATTTGACTACAGTAAAAGCTTATAATTTGTAGTTCTTTTAGGCTTGCGAGGAGGAGCATGTGGTGGGTGAGGGACATAGAAATACTGAATGCTCGTGAGGTCACATTGCATTGACTTGCTTCCCATTATTAATTTCTGAAATTTTGGTATTTCATGCAATTAAAATTGAAAAATTTGGCAATTTGAAAAATAATTTAATTAGTGCCAAATCTGTGAAGGTGCTAACCAAAATTAGTAGGTGTTACGGCATCCCAAAAATTGTATGTTTGGTCATGAGTTTGCTTCGATTGGTGACCAATGCATTCCTTATTTGATAACCGGTTCATTTGAAACATTTGCTCACTAGCTTGTGTTCAATGAATGGGCATGTTTATCCTACCTTGCAACATTGCCTTGTCTTTATGCTAGTGCTGCCTGGTTTGAAGTTTTCATTAGTTTAGGTCTAGATCTAGGTACAAAAATTGAACCTGACAGGTCTACATGGACCTAGACCTAACCTTAAAACTGAATCCAATGAGTCTACATAAGCCCAAACTTGGCATAAAACTAGGCCTAGTGGGTTTTAAGGGGCTTTTTTTTTCCTAAGGTCCAAGTCATGGAGTGAAGTAGGGATTACATTTTAGGGTTTCTAGGTTCTAGGGTCCTAAGTTTTAATATTAATGTTTCAAGCTTAAGATCCTAGGTCCTAGCCCTAAGTTTTAACATATAAGGGCAATTCCAAAGACAACATTAAAATGGTCTTTACACAAGTAGTACTTTGGACACAATACAACATGCATATAGTGTCAAACTTAGTTTTGATGTATAAACATTAGAGCCACACGAAACCCCCCCCCCCCCCCTCAAAGTTGAAATCATTGAGAGCAATTACAAATGAGGATAGCGAGTTGGGTGTTAGATTTAAGATCATTCTTGACTAAGAATCCCAAGGACTAGTGACACCCACCTTCTTCATATGGTCACAATTCACACTAGTGCAAAAGCTAAGGAATTTTAATGCAAATTCAATGATTTTTCAAAAACTCAAGAACTTGGAACCATCTAAAACTTGAAATTGGCGTTTGACATGGGAGAGATTTTGACATCTAGTTTCAGCTAACTTGACATCCTATGAATTCTCCCTTTTTCCTTATTCCTTTGTACATTTTCCAAACCTATGGTGTGTTTATAAATAAAGTTTTGCATGGTCGCATCAAAACCAATAGGTCTCATAAAGTTTAAAATTATCAACCAAGGAATCACCAATCTAAAAAATTGAACCCAGCCTTGGAATTGGCAGGTTTAAAGTTTTGAAAATATTCTTTATGCTTTATTTGAAATCTCAGATGAGATTTTAAGACCTGAATTGGGGGGAAGGGGTAGGAAAGAAAAAAGATTTGTTGGAACCTTGTTTATAAATAGTAATTACAAATTTTGACCATTAATTCATTGAAAAAAAATTTTTAAAAAAAAATCAAACTACCAAATTTAGTAACCTCATTGGTTTGAAAATGTCACCCTATCCTAGGGACAAGAGGAGTTGTTGCTACAATAGACATAGCATGTACAATTAGAGCTTACATCTTGTGAAGCCACAATATGAAGCAACCACTAATTTATTTCTATTTGCAACATTTGTGGCTTTTGTTGCATTCTTGTCTCATATAACCATAAGTAAGGAATAGAATCAATATAAGCATGCATTGTCATGACAAATTTTTTGAACATGGTGTACATTTTTTCTTGTTAGAAACAAACATCATTGAACATAATGGCCAATGGTTAATTAGGGATTTTGGAAGGCTATGGCCAAGCATAAGGTTTGAATATATGGTTTGCATTTTTTTATTACTAGGGTTTATTGTAATTCTGGGTGTTGAATGATGATTATGATGTGTGTAGATTTTCAAAATGTTTATGAAATAGAAAAGGAGAAGGTGCTATTGGGAAAAAGTTTAACGTTCATCACATTTGTCACAACTTTATTTTGAATGAGTGTGAGGATGAAACTCACATTCCCAAAATGGGGACTTGGGAGTCTTTTGGGACTCTTGAAATTTCAGAGTTCAATTATCGGGGTCAAAACACCTCGCATTGGGATGTTCTTTATATCATTGAAAATTTATCGAAGTGTAGATGTTGAAAATGGGCTCGCATGGACCATTTGAACATCTGTAGCACACGTTATGGCAAAAAGAAGGGCCCGGGAGTCAAACTGGCAGTTTGACTCCTGACCACTAAAAGTCAGGAATTGACTTGACCTTGGTGCGTGTAGGTAAAGTGCGATACACCGTTGAAAAGCTCTCAAGGAGAGCTACAATTTTTTTTTAGACCTCATCCCAATCGGAGGTCTGAGCAAAAAGTTATGACCTCGCAAAGTCCTAGGAGTCTAAACCGAGATAGTTTCAGGACTCCTCTTTGGGAGTCCCGGGACAAGAAGCCATTCGGATGTGGATGTCGTGGAAAGCCGCAAAGGATACAATATGGGGGAAGGTGGTGGCTTCCCCCGAGTCCAAGCCGTCGTGAGTCTTGTGAGTCCAAAGTTGCCCATGGATTGTCCTAGCACTAAAGGTGTTCCAGAAAGTGAACTAACCAACTTGTTGGTTGGTTTGATGCAAGTTCGAATAAGTAACTAAAGCTTGTCACTCTTCCTAGTCCCATCTCGAAGCTTCAGCACGCCCCTCTACCCCTTTTAATGTTGAGAGCTAGGAGTGTGCCCCAAGTTCCTCACAATTCCAATGTTTGAATAACTTAGACCCACCTAGGTCTAACTAGGAACTTGGGAGCATGTCAACATTAGACTTCGATATTGACATTCATCATCCTTATAAACCATTGGTGGTAGCCATTAAAAAATTTCAAATGGATACAAATACATTTACACATGTTGCATGGAATTTTGTGAATGATGGGTAAACAAGCTTTTACAAAAACTTGGCCATTGGTCGTTTGATATCACATGCTGACAATTAAATTACAATTGTAGGAAATCAAGAGGGATTTGTATTTTGTGAAGGGATGTTTCCATGATGTTCATACCATGCAAGGATCTTAATTTCTTGCATATGTGTCATTGGCTTTTACTCACAATGCCAATTGAAAAATAGGTTAGGACGTGTGAGTTCTCAAAATTTCTTGGCTTTTCTAATTGTTGACTACCCATTTTGGGATCAACATTTTCAAATTGCTACAAGTTCAATGTAAGACAATTTCCTTTTTGTTATTTAGACTATGATCATGTGTGGGGTGTTTTTTAGTATTACACACAAGGTCAAATTATAATTGTAATTGTTCATTGTGTTATATTATGGACACATGCAAGGTGAACTTAAGTCTTCTTTGATTTCATGACTTATTTTAAATTGTTGCAACCTTTCAAAAATCATTGTTGTTCGTCATTAAAGGGACATTAAGCAAAAATTAGTTTTTGTGATGTTTGAGAATGTTTAAATTTTTTACCATATTTTCCAAATGGATTTCCCACAACCATTTTGGTGAAGGCTTACTTGGGTCGTACCATTTAAAACCACCCACCTCAAAATCATATGAATGTTGAAGGTGAAAGTAGATTACAGGGGGGGCCAAAAATGTTGTCAGATTGTATTATTTTTAAGGGTGTCCATGTTTGAACTTCACCATGGTAATGTTAAAGCATATTTTTCCATTCTTTTAACATAATATAGTAGATTATAACACAAAAAATTCAATCGTAAAAAAAAATCTTTTTTCCAACATATATTGTGCAATTTTGAAATATATCTATGCTAAAAAAAATGTACATATTTGTGTACTAAAAAATGAAAATATACTTAAAAAATGATTGAAATGATTTTTAGTCTTTATAAAATTTGTAATATGTATTAAACATTGTGATTCCATATGATTGGAATAAATTTGTGAACCATTTGAAGATTTTGATAATTATAATATCACAAATGGGTGTTTTTGGGGGCAATGACCATAAATATGTGGTAATTTAACATTTTGATAAACTATCCCTTTCAAATGGAAGATGACAAGATATGTGAGGTGGCTCATTTTTTAAAATTTTATTTCGAACAATTTTTGATTGACTAATTCAAACCCAAACCTAGTGCAATCCAAAAACAAAAATAGGCTTTATTATATTATATATACCATGAATATACTCATTATTTCTTGAATTTTAACTTTAAATTTTTAAATTTTCTTTTCAAATAATATTAAATATCATTAACTTCGTGAAAATCAAAATATCAAGCCAAAACATTAAAAGTGAAACCCAAATACAATGCAATACATTTTGTAAAAATATACTTTATATACATGTCATGAAAATGCCCAAAGTGGCCCCCCCATAATGTGCTTTCATTCTTGACTTCATTTTAATTAATGAAAGGACAAATTTAAAAAACAAATCCTAGTTTTGTTATAATTGGCTGTGAGGAACCATTGAACCATCACCTTTGATTTCCCAAGCCTTAGACGTCTATGGTCAAAATCAATGAAAAATGTTTTTGTTTTTACTTCGTTCCATGAACTTTGTTTCTCAACTTCAAACTTGCTTTGGAATTGCTGCAAATTTTGTAAATGTTGTTTTATTTCTCCCCTGCATCTAACTTGCAACAAATTTAATGTACATATATGGGGTTGTGCACATGAAGCATCTTCCATCCATGTCACCACGTCACCAAAAAAACAACCATTATCAAATAGGCCTTTTCCTCCCACGAATGGAAGGTCCATGGACCCTTTGTGTCTCATTGTATGGATATTCCCCATGCATTTAAAGATAAGTGTTTGGTGAAGGGTGTAGTTTATGGCAAATTTACATAATTTTACATGTTCTTTATGTAAAGGCCATGTTTAGTCATGGGCTTATGAATGTCACAATTGAATGCACATAAAAGTTTGCAATTTTGAAAAATCCATAAGGGGTCAGTCAAGCTTTAGTTTTTTTGGTTTAGGGCGTGTTGCATGGTATATCTAAAATCATGGAATTTATAGTGTGATATTTAATTTTTGGTGATAGGTACAAACTTTAACATTCAAATGGGTAAAATAGCGCATTAAAGGGTTAAAACCCTAATTATTTTGCATTTTAAAATGGAAAGACCATAGGCAAAAAAGTTGTCCCATTGGGTGTATTAATAGAAAAATGGGATGACATTATTGTTATAGGGATTTTGAGTGTGCAAAAGTGTGGACTTTCTATAGCAATGCAACATCTCAAATGGAAGGTGGTAGAATTGATTCAAACCTTACCCATCCAATTTCAAAATGGTTTGCTTCCAAATTCATGGTGTTATTATTGTAGGCATCTACAATTGACTTTATGTTTTATAGAAGGACTAAAAATCAACATGGCACAAGGTTTAACCAACAATTCATGTAACTTATTCTACTAAAATCTTCAAGCATTATATGCCCAACAATAACATAGTGTAGATCATATATGGAATTCCAATGAAACTTGAATTCAAATAGGGTAACAATCAAAGGCCAAAGTTCTAACAAAAAAAAGGATTACATAAATCATATAAGATCATTTTAAAGTCTCGAGAATGGTTAACCATTAATTGTGCAATGAATGTCATAGGGAGATTTTACTATGGTTTTACATATTTAGAGGTGAAGGGATTAAAGATGATTACATCAAAGACAACAAAATGAGAATGTGTATGATAATGCAAATGAAAGAATTGTGTAGCCTTCAAAAATTCTTCTATGATCATGTAAGGCTTGATGTAAATAATAACAATTTATATTATAATGTGGGTCATATTTTGTTTCAATATCGATATCGATATCTAGTCCAAAAAACTATATTTTGAAAGGTAAAAATTTGTATTTTAAGATTCAATTGTGGTATTTCATAAATGGAGACATTCACAATTAGGGTATTACTTTTGGAACACAAAGTCCAAAGACTTTGTTTTTGTTATCTTCCAAATATAGAAGATATGTTATTAAAACTTTCAAGTTAGTTTGAAAGCCCATTCTATTGGGTACAAGGGTGTTAAAATATGCGTTACAACCACAACAAGCAATCTTATGCTTTGTCAACTTTTGACATATGACTACTTGTGAATTTGATTGAAATTTGACCACTTATAGTTGTTTTCTATTAGCAAATGATATTATGCATTAGTCAATAACCAATAATGTCCATAGTTGCAAGATATTTGACTATGTTGTTTAGTAATGTCAAAATTATCAACCCATTTTTTATTATTATTCATTTTAAATTGTTGACTTGAAAATTTAAGCAACCCCAAGCTCCATTGCGAAAATATTGAGATGCTTTAGTCATTTTTTCAGATTTTTAAAACTATCAATATATGTACATAAGTTAAACTACCCACTTTGAATGTGTTGTTTGCCTTCCTCAAAAGTTGCATCTTGCATTCATCATAATGTAAACCACTTGCAAAAACTTACAATCTAACATTTTTCATATACGACAACATGAAAGCAAAAAAACTAATTACAGTTTTAAACATACATGAAGATTTTGTTTCTAAAGCTGTTCAAACATGAAGGTCATCCTAAGTGACATGCATTGGGAACTCTTAGGTTTCATTTTTGTAAATAATTGGGGTGTATTATCATTGCCATTTTTTGTGTTCATAATCATGTTGTTGATATGAAAGATCAAAGATGATATGGGAGGAATAAAAATTTATGTACAACTTAATTTTTTACTTTTAACAAAATTTATATGAAACCTCATTATTCTCCTGGATTGATGCAAAACATCTAATTCTTTGAAACCCCCCAATCTAAACTACATGTTTTGAAATTAAAGTTCATGCAAGTTAACAATGTTAATAAACTAGTAATAATGGCTTGGCCATAATACTATTAAAAATGTGGTATGGATCATACCTTGCATTTACACTCAAAACCAAATGCTAATCATGCAATTATTAACATGCTCCTACACATGATCCATATTAATCATCCATGATGTTTGTGAAAAAGTTTTGAACTTCATATGTGGATTAAATGGTCCAAAATTGAAAACAAGAAACATTTAATGTCATATTCAATCATTTTTAAACATTCAAAACTTGTTTTTTCCACATATCAATTTTAGATCTACCAAAAAATCTAGTTTCATGGTTCAATCCATGTGTTAATTCTCCCTCTATACATTATTTATAAGTGATTGTGATATATAGTATATCGTATGGATTCCAAATGACAATGTTTTGCATTTTTTCATAAATTAGCTTAATAAATGATAAATGTGCTTTCTCTTAGTAAGCTCCTTAGTTTATTGTTTTGCACGTATTAATTTCAAAATATTCATATATCTACATGCATAGATGTCCAAATCAAGCTATGTGATCTTTAAATTATGACCATACTTATTTTAAGTCTATGTTAGACTACTGTTAGGGTTGGTCAAATTAACCACTAGTCCTTACTTAAAGTGTTAACTAATATTAGATCTTAGGTGGCATATGACATGATGTCGATATTAAATTGATATTAGTAACCATTGTTCATTAACATTAAAACTTTGAAAAACATAGATTTCAAAATCAAACATGAATGTTAATTAAAGTATCAAAAAATGATAAATTAATTCAATGTTTAACATGCATTTATATTTATTTATATTTATGTTTTTCTCTTTCAAAAAAAGGGAAAAAAATTATCTTTGTAAATTTGAACTAAATTGCAAACTTTTAAAAAAAAAACTCAATGCTAGTTATTAATTAACATCATGTGTGGACATCTTAAAACAATGTTTAGGAGGTTCATGTGTGGACATCTTAACAATGTTAGAAATTTTGATACTATGATTCTTGTCACTTTGTTACTGTTAAAATGATGTTAATTGCAAGCTTTGAACATAAAGTGTGGCCATATCTTAAACTCAATTATTCTTTAAATATTTTACAACTTTCCCTTCATATTTCAACAATCTTGTGGCATATGAATTGGGAATTTGCAAAACACAATTCCCATACCAAACAATATGAACACATTAAAGTTATGTGCTAAAATGTCTTAGATAAAAGGATGAAATTGTTCATTAGAAGTTCAACTAGAGTGAAAATGGTAGGTGAGAATTAAAATTTTAAATTAATTTGCATTGGATGTTGTCGTTGGATGAAACTTTTCATTGGGATACTTGACGAAGGTCAGTGTGGTTTAACCCTAAACCCTAAACCCATTTATGGCTGGGATGTGGAGAATACATGGCTGATGAGCTCGATCCGGATTTCTGGTTGTAGGCAACTGAAAGGTATCCAGATTTCAAACACTAGAAGAAGACATGGGAAGCAGCACTGTGGCTCGAGGACTGACAAAACCCACCATGTGTGGAAGCAGAGATGGCTGCAATGGCACCTGGCACAGTGGAATTGAAGGCTTTTGCATGGAATCAGATGCTTACAAAATATGTGAAGGATGAGCAACCTGAGAAGGCGATGGAGCTTTTCCAACAAAGTGACAAGAAGGAATGATTCCTGACAAATTCACTTTTGTTCAGGTGATTAAGGCATGTTCTGGTTTAGGAACACTGGGAGGTGGCAGGCTTGTTCATGAACAGCTTATTATTCAAAGTGGTTGTGAGTCTGATGTCTTTGTGGGGAGTAGCTTGGTTGACATGTATGCAAAATCTGGGAGCATTGAGGATGCTTCAAGAGTGTTCAACAAGATGCCATATTCTCAAGATGTGGTTACATGGACAGCCATCATATTGGGACATGTGCAATCCAGGCAAGGGCAGAAGGCACTGGAACTATTTTGACAAATGCAACAGGAGGGTGTGTAACCAAACTCTGTTCCTTTTGTGGGGGTGCTGAATGCATGGTTGTGGTTGAAGGGGGCAGGTGTGTTTATCGGCAGATCAGTCAAAGTGGATTGGAGTCTGCTGTCTTTGTGGGGAGTAGCTTGGTGGACATGTGTGCAAAGTGTGGGAGCATGGAGGATGCTTGGAGTGTGTTCAACAAGATGCCATCTTGAGATGTGGTTACTTGGACACCCATACTTGGAGGATGTGTGATGCATGGTCATGGTGAGGAAGCTCTTAAACATTTTGAACAGGTGTGTGAAGAAGGTTATAGCCAAATGATATCACTTTTATTTGTCCTCTGTCAGCTTGTAGCCATGCGGTTTTGATGGATGAAGAAGGTATGTGCTGTTGTGCATCCATGACCACAGTTTGCATGATATCTGCAAAATTGGAACATCACACCTGCATGGTTGACCTTCTTGGCCCTAAACCCTGACCATCTACAGGAGGCAAAGAATATGTCATGGCAATGCCCTGTAAAACTGCATCAGACTGCATGGATGGCTTTGCTTGACACTTGCAGAAATCATGGTAATGTTGAGATGGCAGAATGTGTTGCCAAACGAATTCTTGAAATGGGGCCTGACATATGCTGCTTGTTATGTGCTATGCTGCTGCTGCCAACAGGCATCTCTGTGAGAATGTTGAACTGCTGAGAAAGGAAAATGGTGCGAAGAAACAGCCGGGTTGCACCTCGATTGAATTGAAGAATGAGGTGCAAAGGTTTGTAGTAGATGATCAAGACCACCCTCCGATGATTGAAATCTTTGCAGAATGGCAGAGATTGTCAGGGCTCATGCATGATGATGGGCACATGCCTTGTACTAAATTTGTTCAGGACGATGTGGAAGAAGAAGAAGACAAAGAAGAAAAGGTGTTTCATTTCCATCACCATAGCAAGAAACTGGCTATTGCATTGGGGCTCATCAACACAGCTCCTAGTACTCCCCTCCAAATAATAAAAAATATGCGGGTTTGTGAAGATTGCCACAATTACTGATATGGAGTTGTCAATTTTCTGTTGCACTTGACGAATGGACCATTTCAGAAGAACTCTTTTGATGTAAAATACTCCACTTTGCACAAAAGTTATGGGGTGAAGAATGTTCTTTGCGAAGTGGAGTCTGTGTGAATTGGTGCTTGTTGAAGTTGTGTTGTTTTTCTGGAAAACAACAGGTGAAGGCATGTGAGCAGAGCTTCATCTGTGCTTGTGTCGCTGATGTGCTCAGCAGTGATGGAGTTTTTTTTTTTTGGGGCAGAGTTGCAGTGATGATGAATTTTGTGTGTTATGGTGTGACTGTGGTGATGAAGCTGCAACTATCTGCTCATTGATGTTGTTTGTTTTCCTGACAAGGGCATCAATGGTGGTCCAATGGGTGCATGCATATTGCTGTTTGAAGGCAGTGAGACGGACCCAAGCTGCAGGAGGGAGATGGTAATGAGGAGGAATTCCTCACTGTAAGAAGGATAGTGGGCTTGTGTGTAAGTTTTTTTTGTTTTTATTGGATTATAGTGATGCTCTGGTTGTATCCATGGAGTGGTAGTAGAATTATTGCAGGAATTTCTTATGTGGTTTGGCATAAACATGTTTGCCAAAAAAGGACTTCTGCTGCGTTCTGATTTGTAACTGTGTTGTAGTTCATGATCTTCATTCCAAGTTTAGTTTTGCCATGTTGTGAAGATGAAGAGCTAGTTGAAGAATAAGTGCAGATGCAAAATTTGTGGGAGGAGTGTTTTCAGAGGTTGTTATGCTGATTGTTTGTCAATTCTGAGTGTGGTTTTTCAGCACAGAAAAATTGGGAACATTGAGAGGATTGTGTTGTGAAACTGGCAAGATGGGTAGTGTTTGTAAGTATATGTGTAGTGATCAGTTGAACTTGATGTAGTGGCCTTGATATGTGTGGAAAATTACAAGTGGATTTTCTCAGTACTCAGGAAAAATCCAGCATTTGATGTCAGGAAGTTGTATGTTCATTATATGTTATAATATAAATTTATCAAGAGGAAAGAGACTTGAGAGTATTTGTTACTGTTAGAAGTGGATAAGGGAATGTAGTGTAATTTTCTCTTGGGGCATGTTCCAACTGAAGAAGTGAGTGACGTGCATCTGTCTGAGCAAGAAAGACATTTTGATTCAAGATAACAGATGTGGTGCCACTGAAAAGGTGGCCAAGGTTCAACCTCCCTGGAGTTTTGGTTTCATGCCTCTGCCATTTGTAGCATTGAGGTCTGTTGCCACTGTTGCCTTTCAAGGCAGTGTTTTTTTCCTAACCTCTCTCTTGGTTGCTATCCTTCCCTGGTCTAAACTTGGCACTGGTGGGATAGTAGTAGTAGGCTGGAGAAGGTAGGTCAATGCAATATGCTGATGGAGAAGGTCAGTGTGGTTCTCTCTGTTCTTTTGGTGCCATTTATGCGTGGGATGTGGAGAATACATGGCTGGTGAGCTTGATCTGGATTTCTGGCTGTAGACAAATGAAAGGTATCTGGATTTCAAACATTAGAAGACATAGGAAGCACTCTGGCTCAAAACCTGGCATGGGCAGAAGCAGAGATGGCTGCAATGGCATCAGGCACGGTGGAATTGAATATTCTTGCATGGAATCAGATGCTTACAAAATATGTGAAGGATGGGCAACCTGAGAAGGTGATGCAGCTTTTCCAACAAATGTGACAAGAAGGAATGATTCCTGATGAATTTTCTTTTGTTCAGGTGATTAATGCATGTGCTGGTTTATGAGCACTTGAAGACAGCAGGCTTGTTCAGGAACAGCTCATTCAAAGTGGTTGTGGGTCCAATGTTTTTGTGGGGAATAGCTTGGTTGACATGTATGCAAAAAATGTGGGAACATTGAGGGGGCTTCAAGAGTGTTCAACAAGATGCCATCTTCAAGTGTGGTGACTTGGACCACCATGATATCAGGACATGTGAAACATGGGTGAGGGCAGAAGGCAACTTTGACACAAAGGTGCATGGCCAGGCTCTGTTACTTTTGTGGGGCTGCTGAATACATGTGCCAACATAGTTGCGCTTGAAGAGGGCAGGTATGTTGGAACACAACAATCATTTGGATAAGTGTTCTGAACATCCAATTTTGAAATGGGTGGGCTGCAAATTGCTCAAGAGCTTGGATGTTAGCACCATCTGACATAGAAACAACCTCCAAATCAATTTCTCCAATTGACAACAACAGTAGTTCCCAAGGTTTCAGAAGGCTTTAGGGTTTTAGGGATCCCTGGAAGTTTTCTATATTGGCACTTTCACTTTGGCTCAAGGGAGAAAACTGTACCCAATGTACCCCTCAATATGACTTCTCTTTGTCAGCTGTACATTGAAATTTCTCTAGCTACCACCGGAGAATCCATGGGACATTCAAATTTTCAATGGCATGACTGAATTCTACGAACGCTTCATTAAAAAATTCACCTTCATCGGGACACCAATTGGCAGAGCTCATGAGGAAAATATAAGGCATTTGAATGGATCATCAAATGTAGGAATGCATGGGAGAATCAAAATCATGGTACATTGTTGCCTTGATTTTGATTAACCACATTGGGACTTGGAATTTCACATCCATACTAATGCTTTGAATTTGATAGTGGGAGCAATGTTGGTGCAAAATGTTGTAGGCAAATGTGATGGACCCATCAAACTAAGTTCCACAATTTATCAATAATGTCAAATTCAATTGCACCACTACCAAATGGGAGGTGTTGGGAACAATGTATGTTTTACATATAATTTGGCATTATTTGTTGAGAAAACAAGTTTGTTTTTTCATAGACCACATGGCATTTCAAGTATACTTTATTTGTAAACCTTAAAATTCTAGTTGAATTGCAAGATGGCTACTATTAATCTAAAGTACAACTTTCTAGTAGTCTACAAGCCTGGATGATCTCATTTGATAGTAGACGTTCTTTCTTGATTATCAAAGTCCCAAGAGTCCCATATTAGACAACAGATGCAACTTTTTTCTCTTTGCAACCATTCTAATTACAAGAGGTTCAAGATTACATCACTATTAGAGACTTTCTTATGCATGTCACTACCAAACAAAAAGAGCTAGTTTTGAAGGCATTACCATTTGTGGTGATTGAAGGACAACTCTATTGGTAAGGCCATGATCAAATTATGAAGAGACACATATAACCAAAGCAAGGTTAAGTGGTCTTATGGGAAACACACAAATGCACATGAAGAAGACATTTTTGGATGGAAATCATTTATCATTTTTTTTGGAATGCTAATTGGTAGCCAACTTCATAGAAATATACTTACAAATATTTCCAAGCTTGGAATGATTGTTGAAATTGGAGATCTCATTGCAACAAGAATGGAAAAATTGGTCACCGCTTTTCTTACAAAACCCTTTGTCAAATGGGGATTAGATTTCATAAGGCTTATTAATATGTAGGGAGATGCACCCTACGAGAAAAAGTATATTTTGGTACTACCTTTTATGCTATCAAATGGGTGGAAGCTAGACTTTTGAGGACCAATATTATAACTATCATTACTAAATTGATCTATGATTTCATCATCACTAGGTTTGAATGGTCACTCACATTGGTAAGTGATAAGGAGTTCATTTTACAACAAAAGCACACTAAGGTGGACAAAAAGGCAATTGAAAGTCCATACCTATTGCTTTTTGAGCTCAGTGAAACTAGGTTTCAAATAAAAATATTTAAATGATTTTGAAATTAACATTTTTTTTTATGTTCAAATTCATACCACCCTAATTTAGCCTTTCTAAACACATATCCTCAACATTAAATTTTTTTAAAAAAATAGATATTAAAATAGACTTTACAAATTTGAAAGTTATCAACTTTTTATTTTAACTTAATTTTTTTTCCTTGATTTTTAATTTCAAGTGTTACGATATCTCAATTTGTGGTGACCCAAAGTTATAACCATGTTTTTCACCTTGGCTAGAAGCAAAAAGTTTATAATCATAAATATTTGGAGTATGATTTTAAATGTACCTTCCATGGCAAAGTCCACTT
>Ga0209611_10002940_pt1 | contig 29827 bp, 19 predicted proteins | sample S1TSphgellanicum_3_FD_187693 | JGI IMG/M metagenome (GOLD analysis project Ga0209611, IMG submission 187693) | Host-associated microbial communities from peat moss isolated from Minnesota, USA - S1T2_Fc - Sphagnum magellanicum MG (SPAdes) (version 2) | ecosystem: Host-associated > Plants > Peat...
GGGGGGCGCGGGGGGTTGGTGAATAATTTAAAGTTGGCTGAAGGCTTCCCATTGGCTATGTGGTGCGAATGACAACCGTACTAGTCACATCTCACAAGGCTTACTATTGGGTGGAAATTTGAATTCCCCCTAGGCCTGGGAATTGGGGCAACTTGTGTCTATGGTGTAGATGATTGTCGAAAAACCATGGTTTTCATGGCCATGCTTGGTTGTGTGATGCATGCCAAACTCTCCGAATCAATGACCTACTAGTTTGAACCCTGTGCCTAATGCACAGGTGTGTGTGTATTTGATGGTACATATTACAAAATTACAATTACAAACTACATTTTCAAAACTCTCAATCTTCCTCTCCACAAGCCGTTTTACCAAGGCCATTTCATTTTCTGCTACCATGAAAATGAACATTGCATCGTGGCCAAGCAATTTGCTGTTGCCTTTTATACATCTAGTCACAAAAGCACATCTTGTCCATTGAACATGTAATCCTGAACCTGTTTGAAAAAAAATTAAATAAATTTCAAATCTCTTGGTATATCTAAGAATAATAGTCCATCTAACCTCCCTTTGCACAAAAGCTGTAAAGGTTTATAGAACAATGACGACGAAAGTGTGCTCAGAAAAATTCCAAAAATGCCCACATAGAAAAACAAAGGAAGGCAATAAGTAGCTAGAATGAAGGTTGTTCACACGGGAAGTCCCAAATGCTAACATCGTCTCCCTTTGCTTTCCTCAACATCATCATCGCATGTTGCCACCACCCACTCGTCACATAGAGTCACACGTTCTTATTGGCCAACATCCTAGGCCATGGGCTAATATTGTTTAGACATACAAGAGGTGGATCGTCCTCTTCTAGTGGCCAATGTGGTTTTCAAAATTGTAGATAATAAGAAGGCCACATGTGTTATTACCTATATATATGTATTTTTTTAATTAAAAAAAAATTGTCCATTGGTTTTTCTTTTTAACCCTATCTGTATGCGGACATAGTAGTAGTGTATTAAATAAATATGTACCCCCAATTTATAATGGGGGTATTAGCCTAGGCCAAAAATGGTCACGAACAATTTTGGAAATAGAAATTTAATGTAGCTAATGGGAAGGCTTAGCATGCATTCAAAGTGCCTTGATTTTTGTTTCTTTTAAATTTTGGGTGGGATCGGCACGGGGGGTGGGGTGAAGGATTTTTTCTTTTTTCTTTTGTTCCCAACATGTTCCTTTTAAGTTCCCAACGTGTTCTCATCATGTTTCCAATTTGTTCCCCAAAGGTGTTCCTAATAGCACTTCGCTTTAATCCCATATTGAGGCCGATAAAAAATGGATCAAAGCTATCCCCAAGCAGATTTTGACTTAATTGATGACATGTTTGTATGACACCATCAAAACAGTAGTTAACAGATATACCTGTAATAACACACACACACACTTTTTTAAAGAAAAAGAGAAATTTGGTAACAAAGTTTTGAAAAACAAAAAAAAATTCAACAAAAAAAAGGTCACTTCTTCTTGCAAGGGTGAGAGGGACTAAGAAACAATAATGCAATTTCATCTGGTCCTACATTTTGAGGAATGGTCACCAAATGTTATTAAGAATTATAAGTTCATTATTTTAGAGTGGCCAGGGTCAACCATCTTCTACACTAATACTCTCACCTTCTTGACTAAAACGTCCTTATTACACACTATAGGCAGGCAAGGGCAAGGGCAAGCTAGGATCTATAACCGGCCAAAACTATTGTGTAACACCTCTTGCAGAATTGGCAAGATCTGCTGATTAAGTCCACAAAAATGGCACCCGTGCTGAACAGTGGATTCCAGATGAAAGGGTCAGTCCATCAAAAGGGAGAATAAGACCTAACATTTGTTCTTGACGCTTCCTTCCAAAATGGGTACATGAGGAAAAAAGAGCAACTTCTAACATTATTGCCTAAGACTATTCTAGAGAAAAAACTTGTGAAAAAACTTGCGTAGTTTGTAGAATAGCAATTACACACCAAACCCAAAGCCTAATCTTCTTCCTTTATACCAAAACAGACCATGACAGGATGGATGGATGATCAAATGGATAGATGACAAAACAAATGGATGAAATGATGTTTCACGACCTCCTTTACCGTATGTAATTCCCTAGTAGGACATTCTCCTTTCTTTGATTTCTTGGTCTCTTTGGAAGATCCTATTTGACAACTTGTTTAAATATGCTCAACATGCATATTTAAATCTTTTCTTTGTAATGTGGTGAAAGCATTGCATGGTGACATTATATATACAAGCAGCTACTTGATTTGTTGCACTTGAGCAATCTGAACACACAGATTCTCAGACTGCAAATAACAACTGAAAATCAAACTGTTGAAAGGGAAATTGTGCAAGAGTTAAATTCAATCTAGATTATCTGTAAGAAGAGTCAAGTGATGCTAACTCTGTTGCAATGCAAGGAAAGCCTTCCATCATGAACAACCCAAGCAGCTATGGCTTGCAAAATGCAAATTCAAGGACCACAATCCAAAATGCAATTTCCTTGGGATGAAAAGAAGAGTGTGAACTATACTATAACAAAAGATGAACTACTCTACTTCCGGAAACTGAATGTCAACATGTGAAAATTGGCGTACCAGCTTCACAAAAGAAGTCATGAACTCACGTCCGAATGTAGAATCGTGTAGGCTTGTCAATTGAAGTTTTCTCAAATTAGGGCATCTTTTTAGGGTCTCACCCATCAGGATAACAATAGTGTAATCAAGTTTAGGTTGGGGGAACCAAAGCTCTAAGAATCGAACTTTCTCCAAAACGGTACAACCCCCGAATTGAGTCTCAACCGGAAGCGAGTCTTCCACCATTGTCTAGCCCAGACTCAAGTGGTCCAAGCACGGAAAAAAGCAGCCGATTCTGTGCAGGTTCAGATTCACGGGAGGAGGAAACATCGGGATGCCCATCAACTGTAGGTTCCTCGATTTTGCGGATGGGTGTGCAAGAAAAGAGTCAATTGCAGCCCAAGCAGGATTTCCTGGCTCCTTCACTTGAACCTCTTCTAAGTACAGACAACAACCTGTGTAACTCTGTCCAATGTCGAAATACTCAGTGTCCGCATGTTCTATGCTCAGAATACGAAATCCGGTGCCTCCATTATCAAGTTTTAAACTTGAGAAGGTGGATCGCCGCAGAAAGAGGCTCTCTAGAAGGTAAGCCTTCAAAATCACACTGCCAAGGTGCATATCTTCCAATTTGACGGATTTGAAACTGGAGCTTGTGAGATGTACTGTCCCATGCGCATCCGTTGAGGTAACAGTCGCGCTGCTGAGAGAGAATGATTCCAGCATTTGACAGGCCGACACAAGCGATTTGAGCTGTGATGCCCACACCTTCATAAAAGACAGAGTAAGAGACAACAGACATGGGAACCACTGAGCAGTGGCACTTGCTGCGAATGGGTAACCTGTTAAACTGGGACTGAAATCCAAGCTTTGAAGGTGCTTCATTCTCGCACATCTCTCAACCACGTTTACATGTAGTGTGGACTCTGGCACATGGTAGGTCAGATGACGAAGAGAGTCACCAGTATGCAAGAGCCAAGCGATCACTGCTGCCGCTGCGAATCTGTTATTGTGAGAAATGTGCAAATTTTGGAGACTCTTTGACTGCAGGATTGTGTTTGTCAACAGAAATTCGAACTCTTCTGTTTTGGATATCCCCCTCAGTCGCAGAGTGTGGAGATGGTGGCGTAATGCCAGTCTCCATTTTCGGCATGTCCATGACGCCATCGCGACGTCCTTCACGTCCGCAACATGTGACAGGATGTTGCCCATTACCTCTATTGGTAATCCCTCCATCCCTCTCTCTTGATCTCCTGACTCATTTGCCGTTTGACTGCAACTCGTCCTTCCTTTCTGTCTCTTCCCCTGCTGGCCTGTCATGACCAATCTATCGCCAGCAATACGCACAACAACAGAGTTATCGCGAAAAAAACGAAATACACACGTGGGAGGCGACCCAAGAAAAGAACACCTGACACCGTCTCCAAAATCCTGGACACAAAAGCAATCGAATGAAACAAAGGGTATGTGCAAAACTTAGACATAGCTATGACACACACCTCTTGCAAGAATCAGAATGGAGACCTAAAAGGGCGGGAAACAAGAAACGGGATTGAAAAACATTCCGAGCGCAGACTGCTCAACGTAAAGCACTGCCGATTTTTTTTCTCTGTATTTTTTTGTGCCTCTCTTGCCCGAAATCTCTGGCAGGTTGTCAGAGAAACTTCCGCAGGCTGGAAGGTACCCGACAGGCTGTTATTTTAATTTGAAATTCATTTTGTTTTTTTCAATTTTAAGTCTATTTCAGAATTTTAATTAAATTTTAATTTTCTTCAATTAGTTTTAATCGTTTTCATTTTGATTTGCTTTATTTCTCTCCACTTTATTCAATTACTTAAAAATAACTTCTTTAAAATGATGATGGCGGAAAAAAAACGGACAAGGCTTGATATAGGTGAAGCTCCTAGTGCAATAAAACGGTGAAACAAACCTGATCACACCAAAAAAAAAGAACAATTAATGATGAAGTAGGAGTTGCAACCTGATGAAGCAAAACAAAAAAATAAAAAAATAAAAACAACAACCTAAATCAATGAAGCAAAAAAGGAAAGAATGGATTTAGTGATTGTTACAACAAGTGTGATTAAACAACACCACCTATAATTAGATGAAGTTGAAACAATAGTTATAGTCAAATGAAAAATAGCGTCATGTGATCCAACAGTAGTAGTGCGATGAAAAACAGCTGGAACAAGGTAATGCAGCATATCATGGCATTGCAATAGCAATAGTGAAATGAAACAACAACAAGAACAAGGTAATGAAACATAAACAACTTGTTTGCATCTTCCAAGTGTAATCAAATTCGTCTACTTAGCAATGGAGCAACACTTACGACCACAAAAAAAAAACTCATAAAGACTCAAACAAATATATAACCTACCTCAACCTAATACCATCGCAACTTAAGTTTGCTTTTGGCAAAAGCAACAAATGGGATGGGATTGGCTTTCGGCTAACGCGGAAGGTGGGAATGGCTTTTAACAAAAGCAAAAAGCAAATGATGGTATCGATGTAACAATTTTTTAACTTTAGGGTTTGGATGTGAACGGGAAAAAGTCTTAGGGTTTCAAGGAAGAATGTTTTTTTCTATTTTCAGTTGGGGGTGTTTTTGCACGATGGCAATGGAGACAAGGAAAAGGAGTGATGGTGTTTATGGCTTGATGTTTTTATGTTGTTTTCTTTTATTTGGGATGAGTGACTTGGAGTGGATATTATTCGACACTAACTGAATGTGAAGCAAGGGAGCTGCCAAGCAATGGGGAATCAATGAAATTCTCGCTATGGAGCTAAAGAAAGAAGAACAACAAGGTAAATAAGTGGGCGGGGGGAGGATAAAAAGGGGAGAAGAAAGGGGAAGAAACCTAGATTTTGGGGTTGTAACAAAAATACTAAGGAATCTACTACGTAATGTATTTCAATAGACATGAATTTAATCTAGGAGGTGGATTTGAAGGTTGATGACGAAAGGGATGATGAAGATTTTAAGGGTCTCAAGAACAATTTGGAATCTTTTTAATGTGTGCGTCAAGTTAATTTGTGTGAGAATGTTGTTAATTTACATATCATGAAAGAACACCCTAATTACTCGGAACTCCAAAAAACAATCACATTTTGTTGAATTTTACAAGGAGGATCATGTAAGGGGTTGTGGTTCTTTGTAAAAGTCGTGAAGCAGTTAATGGGGAGTGGAAGTGTGTTGTTTTGTTTTTTTTTTGTTGTTGTCAATTTGAGGGGTGGTTCATGAGTACTAGTTTATGCAATCTATTTGGACTCAAGGGTCTATGTTATAAAATGTAACATGGGACTTGGGCTCTTTTGGAAATTTAATGTTGTTTTGGGGGTTTATGTGGTCTAAAGTAATTGAGAAGAAAAGGAAGGCCAGTGGGTTCAAGAGAGAGAAAATCGGAGAGATCTAACCCCTTAAAGACCTCAAGCCTTTCATTATTGGTGATAGCAAAGATTTGGTGGCCATAGGCTCAAAGCCAGTGGGTAATTTTGAAATTGGCTCTACCATTTAATATGTGTGTTCCTTGTTTTGATTATTGTGTGTCCAAGTTTTTGATATCAAAACAAGTCGACATAGGTACACAATTTATGAATTGGGGTTAGCATTATGTGTGGTGACAGGTTTTATGCCTTGGGAAGCCATATTTAGTCCTGAATACCTGTAACAACACACACAATTTTAAAGAAAAAAAGAAATTTGGCAACAAAATTTTGAAAAACAAAAAAAATTTCACCAAAAAAAAGGTCATTTCTTCTTGCAAGGGTGAGAGGGAGTAAGGAACAATAATGCAATTCATCTGGTTCCACATTTTGAGGAATGGTCACCAAATGTTACTGGGAATTCTGAGTTCATTAGTTTAGAGTGGCCAGGGTGAACCATCCTCTACACTAATACTTTCACCTTCTTGACTAAAACATCCTTATTACACATTATAAGCAGGCAAGGCCAAGGGCAAGTTAGGATTTGTAACCGGCCAAAATTGTTGTGTAACAACCGTTGTAAAATTGGCAAGGTCTGCTGATTAAGTCCACAAAATTGGCACCTATGCTGAACAACTGATTCAAGATGAAAGGGTTAGTCCATCAAAAGGGAGGATAAGATCTAACATCTATTGTTGATGCTTCCTTCCAAAATGGGTACATGAGGAAAAAAAAACAACTTCTGACATTATTGCCTGAGACTATTCTGGAGAAAAAGCTTGTGTAGTTTAGAGAGTAATAGTTACACACTAAACCCAAAGCCTAATCTTGTTCCTTTATACCAAAACATACCATGGCGGGACGAATGGATGATCGGACGGATGGATGATGGGACAGATGGATGAAATGATGGTTCACGATGTCCTTTACTATATGTAATTCCCTAGTAGGACATTCCCTTTTTTTTATTTCTTGGTCTTTTTGGAAGATCCTATTTGACAACTTGTTTAAATATGCTCAACATGCAAGCTGCCGGTTTGTTGTGCTTTGATCATTCAAAAAGGGTTGCCTCATTTTCAAGTATTGTGCTATAAATCAAGGTACCATCCTTCACCTTCAAGGTGTGCACAAGGGAGTGAGTTATTGATTAGTTCATCATAATGTTTTTCCTAACATTCACGACTACCACCACCTTGGCAATATCGTTTGTGATCTTGTAAAAAATGAGCCTTAAATGGGTACCCATTCACACCTTAAGAAAAGTTGTTAATTGTCTTCATTACAAAAATGTTAGATCTTTTGACAAGGAACCTTGTCATTTGCATCTCCCAAGTTTAGTGATTTTGAGGGGAGGATGTTATATATATCGACTGAACAACATTTCCACATGAAACATTGGATCAATAACAAGTTTTTTTTATTTGGTTATACTGGGTGTTTGATAATTCCATGTTCTTTGCTTGAATTGATCTTTGAGAACATGGCTTCCCATCATTGCAACAATTTCAAATGATGGTGAAAAAGATATATCACAAGATTATAATCATAGTCATCTATGTTGATTGTTAAGGTATAATGGATTGTATCAATATAAACAGAACATATTAGATATATAGGTTGATAGGAACTTATGGGAACATAGTTTTTTTAGGATTTGAATTATGTTGCAATATAATTTTGGTTGATAAGGATTATGAGAACATTATCTTGTTAAGATTTCAATTATGTTTTCAATTATCTTTTGGAAGGAAATATATAACCTTATTGTGAAAAAACAATTAGAGATTGGAATAATTTGTAGTTGTTACAAAGCAAAACAATTATAGTTGTTAGAAGTTGGAAAACATAGTTATGTTGCGTTTTTTTAAGGAGACGTTGGAAATTTTCTTTTAAGAACATATTGTTCAAAAGTGATTATTGGAATGAAAAATAATGAAGTTTCTTATATGCTTTCTTGCAACATCTTTTCAATAGTAGTTACTTTTGTAGTTTTGCTAGAAGTACATAATTCATTTAAAAAATAATACTTACTATTTGGTGGCTTTCCTTGAGATGATTTCATAAATAAATAGTAATATTTGAAATTTGTTTTAGGATTTCCATTCTTGCTCTTAAGGAATTGTAAGTTTGAAATGTGTTAGTTGAATTTTTGTAAGTTTTTGACCATTATTTTCAAAATTGTTATTCAAAGCAGGGTAGTTGCTATAGAGGATAAAAATTTGAAATAGTTATTGAAAGTAAGTTTTAAAGATGGCAAACATGTTTCAAATGGTTACAAGGAATCTACAACAACAATTGGATCAAGCAGAAAATTATATGCAAAATGAACCATATATGTAGGAAAAACATTTGCAATTCGCAACCTTAATTTGAATACAAAGTTTAAATTTGTGTTTATTGCACATATAGGAATGTCTTGCAAGATACCACAATGCCAAAATGTGGCATTTACACTTACAAAAATCTTGTTGTATGTGCCATCTATGATTAGAGGTGATTAAATGACTATCTAGTCCAAATGATCACATTGTAAATCACAATAGTCACATTAGTCACAATCACATTACAACTACGATTCGCCATGACTCTAGTCGCAAAGAACATGGTCCTATAATCAATGAAACACATGGCATCTTCACAAAGTGCCACATTTGACAATTTTTTAAAAACCAAAATGTGTATATATATATATTTCCAATCAAATATTTGTCATGTGCTAGCCTTTTAACCTAGGGGACCCAATTTAAGAAGCTTAGCCTAGACCACCTAGCCTAGAAAGCCTACCTTAGGCATCCTAACTTAGGCACTAAAAAAATTCATAGGCTAAATAAGCCACCAAAGTATCTAGGTGTCTAAATTTGCGAGTGGGAGGACTTAAACTCCTCACCTCCACTTTGGAAAACAAGTCCTTAACCATTGCACCACATTATTTATTTATGATAACTACTATTTATTAATTTATAAACAATAATGTTTTTAGTTCAAGTTAACCTAACTCACCTTAAGGTGACCTAGGTTGACCTAAGTTAATATATACTACTTAGTAGCATAATCTTGGCTAACATAAGTTAACATAAACTAATTTAAACATTCTTAACATAAATGTAGGCCTACTTACACTAAATTAATGTAGGTTTAAATTAGGGTAAAGTAAGCTAAACTTGATTAAATTAGGATAAACACAATTGTTTAGGCTAAACTTGGCAAAAAAATTGGCAAAATTTGGGTATTAAAGCAAAACTTGGTTATTTAGGTTAAACTTGGCAAAACTTGGCTAAACGTAGCTATTTAAATTAAACTTGGTTAAACTTGGAAAACTTGACAAAACTTGGCTAAACATAGCTATTTAAGGTAACTTTGGCTAAACTTGAAAAAATTTAGATAAATTAAACTAAATTATGGTATTGTTGTAAAAGTGGAAAAACTTGGTTAAACATGGCTACCTAGGTTAAATTTGGTTAAACTTGAAAAAAAATTAAATAAATTAGGTTACACTTTAAGGTATTGAGGCTAAACTTGGTTAAATATGGTTAAATTTATATAAGTTATGATAAACTAAGGTATTGAAGCAAAATTTGGCAAAACATGGTTATTTGATTTTAAATTGGCTATACTTGGCAAAACTTTAAAAAATTAAAATAAATTAGGATATTAAGGTTGTATTTGATTAAACATTACTATTTTAAAATTAAACTTGGTTAGACTTATCAAAACTTGGATAAATTAAACTAAAGTAGGGTATCAATTTGGTTAAACATGGTTAAACATGATTACTTAGGTTAAATTTGAATAAACTTGGCAAAACATGACAAAACATAGCTAAATTAAACCACTTAAGCTAAATTTGACTAAATTTAAATTAAATTTTCTTCAATCTAGTTAATTTGGTTTTTAAAAAACTAACTAAAATTGGATAAACCAAGCTAAATTAAATTATTTATAATTTTTTAGGTTAAAATTAGGATAATTAAACTAAAACATATAAGTTTAAATTATATTAAATTATGTTAAATTAGGTTATAGTAGGTTAAATTAGAATAAATTGTATTGTTATTTAAGCTAAATTAAGCTAAAGTAAATTAAGTTGTGTTTAGATATGTCAATTTAAGTTATGGTAAAGTAAACTAGACTACTTTAGCATTTGTTTGTCCATTTCAAACTAAATTGAATTTGGTTATACTATTTCAAATTCAAATATTACTTCAATATGAATACATTAGTTGTGGAGTCATATTCTTAGTCATAATTACTTTTAGTCTTAATTATAATTGTATGTATAGTCATGTAGTCATAATTTTGACCATAGTCATTAAGATGGTAATAGCTAAAGACCACATATGATTACATGACATGTTTGAACATTAGTTGAAAAATGTTCTGGTCATAAAACCACATTTTGGCCTCATGTACATAAGTCCTACAATAGAAGTAGTGATTCCAAAGGAAGCACTTACTAAGAAAGCATAGAGGCAACCCAGTCATTGAGTTGGAACATTGGGAGTAGGCGCCCAAAGCAATGGGCAAGAAACACTTCAAAACGTACAATGCAAATTTGACGCAATGGGTGAAGGGAGGAGTAGAAGTGCACTTGACAAATCTTGAACATCTAAATTTGCAGACTTTAGAGGTTGACTCAGATTGAAGAAATAAAGGAGTCAGTGCAATCCATCAATCTGTCAATTGTCATTTTCCTATGGAAAGATGAGCTTGTGATGCACAGCATGGTTGCTTGATGTATTGATGGGAGGGGCTGTTTGAAGTTTCAGTTTTTTGTGATTTGTTTGCTCTGGCACTGCTTTCAGGTGGAATTCTGCAGAAGAATGCCTCATGTGTGTAAGAAGGCACCAGAGGAATTATGTTGCCTTGTTATGTAAAAGGTTACATCTTCTGGTTTTGGACTGAGCTTTTCTGTAGAATGCGAAGTACTACTGGATTGCAGTGGCTGCAGTCCTAGCTAGACAATAAAATTACAATAAGTAGAAGTCCCTAGTGACTATTGACACCAATAATCTTGCATTTGTTGAAATCATGTATTGTCAATGTCTAGTTGGAAATCAACCATCTTGATTTTTGTTTGGCATTAGACATTCCAGATAGATCAAGACTTGCATTTAACTTCTTGATCATCAGAAGGAGCTTCACACTTTCTGTGGTCACTGTGAAGTTTACTTCTTTTCTATTTGTGGATGTTGCAGAGTTTTCATGTTACAGTAAAAGTATTCATTTGAGCAATTCACTAGTTGCCTTTTTCCACTTCATCCCACTCCACACCTGGCAGCTTTAACCTGCCACAATACAGAATGAATCAGGAGCCAGTTTCTAACTTCAGTACATCTGGGATTGCTTTGGCAGAACAACTATTGCTTTATGGAAGAACCGACATTTGAGCCCAATGCAACAGATGGAGATCAAAGCAAGTGTGGAAGCAGGGGACATGGAGTATGGAGTGGCAGAGAGACAGGCAGATAGATACTCAGCTGCTTCTGGCAGTACAGGAAGCTAGTATGTCTGAATTGACATCAACTGAAATTCCTATTACAGTAAGAACCTTCCTCTGGCTTTTATTGATAGTTTCTCTAAGCATCTTGGTTGCATTGGACCGTCATATCAAAGCTTTGGTGTTAAACAACAGAAAGCATGCTTGTAAGCTTGGGGTTCTGTCAACTTGTACCTTACTACTGTATTCTGATTTTTGCGTGTACACATGTCTCTCCTCCTTACACTTTCCAGATTTACTTCCTCTTTTCATCACTTCCTTCCAAGTTCTTCATTTTATGAATTTCTCTCTCATTCAGCATTGTTGTGGTTTCATTTCCTTTTTTGGTGTCCTATCTGGTCAACATCATAGCTGAGTCTTTATCCTTCAATATTTATGATAAATCAGTATGCAAGATGGTGTCTCACATTAAACGATTCTTGTTTCTTGGGTTGTCCTGAGATTATTATTACACTACACTTGTAATTTATGTAGGGGCTGAGTCTGTTCTGTCTGTCTTCTCAAACAAGAATTTGGATGAGAGTACATCAGAAGCCTGGAGTCCAGCGGCACAACTGAGCTACACCCTTACCAGCAGATTAGTCAGTTTGGCAGCAAAGTTTTGCATTCAAGAAGATAACTGTAACATCAGAAGCTGCCAAGAAAACAGTGATTGATGACATGCTCACACTCCATAATGTGACCATTGGAGACCATTTGCAGGTTTGCTCTAATGATTGTGGACAATTTAGCATTTCTTATTGTATGTCCATGTAAATGTTCTGCTTTCAGACGTGTTGCCACATTTGCTTAACTTTCCAATCCTTCAATGCTAATGAACAATCTAATGTAAGCATGCTAATGTAAGCCAAATCACCCAGAAGCAACAGATCGCTGACAGTATTATTTAGTTTTGCCGACCACAGTGCATTGGAAACAAGGCAGCCACTGAGACAGAATCAGCTCTCCAGATGATTCTTGCATCAACAAACATGCACTGTACAATAAGATGGGGACCATGATACGCAGCAAAAATACAAAGGTGCCAACACTCACATCCTTCCCAAAAATGGCCTCCATAACCAGGCTGCCATTGACAAACATTATCTGTGACACAACTGTCATTCCTATGGGAGCAACTCAAAGGGCACAGGCTTATAGTGATATTTTGAGCAGCAATGCAGATATCAGTATTGAAATGAGTCTTATTGCTTAAACAAATATTATTGTTGTATACTCAAATGCCACAACTTTCAGCAGAAGCAAAAGTATAGGTACGGTGATGGCAGACTCAATTCTGAAAACTCTGGACGTCTGCATATTTGTTGGAAGTCATTCTCTGTTGGCAACTGAGCTAACCCAGAGGCAATACCACCATGCTTTATAAATAGGGCAACATAACCGTATACCTGTGACATTGCCACCAGAATTGGCCTGTCATTCTCAGGCACCTGGCAATAGACCCACATCTTCAGAAACACTATGCCAACAACTCACGTGCATGACTGGAGAATCTCTAGATAGCTTTGGTGCACTCTAAGTTCTATTAGCCAACAAACTCCCTCCTTTTTACTTCACTGGGAACATTGGCAGTTGTTATTTACATCCTCTGTGACATGGAAAAAAGAAAACATCACCTAAAAATCCAGGTACTTCCTTCCACCCACCAGGCCACAAGTTCTCCTGGTTGTGCACAACATATGAACTATCATCTTGTAAAAGATCAAGATTGTTGTCCCTGGCAAAAAGAAAACATCTGCATGTGTATATTGCAGGTGAGAACTATGGATTGCATACCATGCTCAGCACGACCATCACATTCAGAGGTGCACATAGATTATACCAACCACCGCATAATTCATTCGGCCTCAAAAAAAATCAGACAATTGCACCTTCGCAGAACAGATCATAAATGAGAAGGTGAAAGTCAATACTAACAAATGGAGCCACAAATCTTATCAGGATGCCTTATAGCATTGCCAAGTGTGGACTCTTACACATGGCCCAGTGTCAGGATTACTGCAATTTAAGGTGCATGGACATTGGTTGCTGCAAGAGCACAAAGTACATCAAAAGCACAGGAAGTCAATTGAAAAGTTGATTTGCAGACATCTCAAGTTACTGCAACACTCCTGGAATAGTCTGCAGTTAGAAACACTGCAGCATGCAATAATGGTGAAAGGTGCAAGTTTGTACCATAGCACCACACTTTATAAACAAAGTCCACAGTATGAAGTGGATAGTATAGACTTGCAAAGCAAGAAGGTGATGTTGCCACAGAAGCTTGAACCAGCTGAGTCAATAGACCAAACACCCTTTCTTTTTTTGAAAGAGTTCCAAGGTAATGTGCAACTTTCCAACTACCTCCCCAGGGACAATGTCTTATGCTAAACCCTAAAATCTCCTGTCAGTTCTGCATCATGTTTGATACAATTCACAACCCAGAAAAAATCCCAGCAAGTTCTTCATAATAAATTGTATGTTGCTTACTGAGGCCTAAGTAACTTGTAATCCAGTGCATCTGCACTTTTTACTAAGACAGAGGAGGAGAACACAAGTGCTGAAGTTGCTGTTGGATGCAGACTGCATTGCAACATAGTGCAAGCATTTGCATGGACAAGAGGTGATAGCATGAGTACAAGCAGCAGCAACAACTTTTTGAGCAATTTGAAAACAAATTCTTAGACTGCAAACAAATGGAATCATTACGCAGAAAACAAACTTTTGCAGTATCAATTCCTTGACAATCATGTGTGACAGGTGAGGTGATGCTAAAGTCTGTTGCACTGTAAGGAAGGCTCTGCATTATTTGGAAGACCTTCTCTGCCTGGATATTGAACCCAAATAGCTAGATATTGCTTGCACTAGAGTAAACTAAATGCCGTTCCCAGCTGGGATGCAAAGAAAAATGTGAACTACTCCACAAACAAGTAATGAACTAGAATAGTTATCTAAGCGTCATGTTAATGTGCGAAAATTGGCGTACCAGCTGAAAAAATGAAGTCGTGAATTTCCCTCCTACTTCAGACACTTGCTGGTCACTTGTCATTCGCAGTTGCATCAAATTAGGGCATCTTTTGAGGGCCACACCCATCAGGAGAAGAATTGTGTCATCAATTTGTGGACACCAAAGCTACAAGAACGCAACTTGCTCTTGGACTTGGGATCACATTCCTGCAAGGCTGGTTATGCTGGTGAAGATCAACCGAAATGTGTCTTTCCCTTCTGTACGATCCCTTTCTTTCTCACTTTCAAACCTAGAGCCTTCCAGTGGGTGTCAGAATGTTTTGATCTTGGTCGACCTACTACCTTTACCCCACGTAGTGATCGAGCTGCTGCGTCTTCTGGTCTTGAAACGAAGTGCATCCTGCACATTGCAATTGCAGTTCCTGCACTGATGATGAAGACATTCCTTTGCAAAAAGCTTGGCAATTGCTCTCTCTCCTCAGAATCCAAAGTAGTGCAAATCCCTCTTGGGCTAAACTCTATTGGTTCCATTCCAAACTAACCTTGACAAGAATTCAGGTGGTGCAAGCAGTGGAGTAGACAGCAGTGCTGAGTGATCATGGGACAGACACAGATATGGAAGCTAAGAAGCCTATGGAATCTGAGAATGTGAAAGCAGGAAGAAAGTTATCTCCAAGTTTCTCAGCTTTCAACTAATGTCAGGACGACATGGGAGTTGTTATTATAAGCCCTGAAGCATTTGAACCTGTGTTTATTGCGCAGCAATCTGCAGCTTATCAGATTCCTGGAAGATTCAAAAGGCCCCTGCACAGTTGCAGCAGAATAGCTGTGCTTCTATTGTAGTTGTCAAATCATTAGCATCTTGTGCCATTTCCATATAATTTGGCCTGTTTATGAGCATGCAAGTGGTGCCGGCAATGAAAGATGGACTGGTGGCAGATTGGGATACTGTCAAGTCCATTTGAGACCATGCTCTGAGGTAAGTCTTGCTACTCTTCTGGAATGATTCTGTTGATGAATTGCAGATAGAGAACCTGCCAGCATATGAGTTTTTGAATTATCACTTTGCAGTTTGAAAATTTAGGGGCAATTTATGAGTGACATGAGGATCTACTTTAGAGTCATGGATGTTGAACGATTCTCTAATGAATTAGATTTTGAACAGAGATAGTTGCCACAGTTGAGTGGTTGGCAGAAACTATAATTGATACATTGCCATCTGTAGATACCAAACACTGCACAATACATTTGATTGAACCCATTGCAGCTGCCACAAACAATGACAAACCTACAACATGTATAGGTGCCACAGTTGAATGGTTGGCAGAAACTTGCTGATCCCAATGTTGGTAGCTCAAATTTATTGTTATGCATACCATGGACCAGAAAGATGCTCATAAGATGCTCTGCTCATCAAGTAAGCATCATCCCTGGGCTTTCCAGGGAGAGAGAAGGTGTCAAAGTGTTGGAGGCATTGAGAAGCAAGGGAAGCACAGAAGCTTGGATTTGAAATTGAATAAAGCTAAATGCACCAGAGCTAGCCATTTGAATGATACACAATGGAAGTGACTGTAAATCTGAGGTCGAATGCAGTGTATGACTATAGAATCAGTGGTGACTATAGAATCATGGCCACCTGACACCAGCACATTCAGGCAAGAGATTTGTTTTTCCATGTGAATGAGTAGACACTCCAACAGATTGATACAAGGAATTTGAGGGTGAAGTGGTAAGTGGCATATGATATTGTTAACATTCTAAGCAAGGTGTTTGGAGTTACTAAGAATAATGAGGTGGAAAAGAGAGGTGAAGAGTCAGGCACCATCAGTAGTTATTGCATGAACCCACTGCTGGTTCTTCAGCTGTGTTGGTTGTTGTGGTGCCAGACAACAATTGAAGGTTGGCCAGAGGGATTGTGATGTCTGTTCCTAATGGCATTGTGGGAATTGGACATGTTAAGTCTGATAACTAGGCTAACCTAAGGGCTAACAAACACTTGATGACAAACGAAGGACTTGAAGAGCTCTGAAGCTGGCAGAATGTATTGAATGGTGTGATTGTATGCCCCTGCCGTCTGTATCCACATTCAGAGTCATTTATGTTATGCCTGAACTCAATGAGGGAGATGCATCATATATGTCATCATAGGGAAACTACTGGTGTTTTGACTACCTGTGTCTTCAAACTCATGGATAAAAAACTTGATCGGATTATGCAATATATGCAAGCCATTGCTTGTGCTTATGTCAGCTTACTCCTTGAAATCAAAACTCCTTAAAAATTCTGAGGGCACATGTTGCAAAAGGACTTGTGTACCAAGAGTCTTACATCATTTTGAAAGACACTTTGGCAAGCAGCAGATGTCATGGGGTTAAAATCATTGCGATACCAGAAAAGGGCCAATGTAGGAAGCAATTCAATCGGTAACAATGTGTTCCTGACAAGGTCTATAAGCATAGAAAGTCAGGTTTCTAGTCTCTACCTCATCTCCCTGTTTGCAATGCAACATTTGATCTAAAACACAACAAAACTCAATGTACTACTTCCTCATTTCTAATTCACATAAGTGATGATGATTGCTTGGTTCAGTCTGAGTTGTACAGAGTGAATTTAGTGCAGCAGAGGCTGCTTGTTCAAATAATGATGCTTGCTCATAATGAACTTCTCCGGCCTGACTTGTGTTCCACTGTAGAAGCTCCTTATATAATCGTGCTCCTTTCCTCAGCAATTTATTCCATGATGGTGAATGCTGAGCCAGTATCTCACTTATAAGTGAGCTTTCAAATATAATGAATCTGGTAGCTGATGTTTCTACAGAATTGCTTACCTACAGTGATTGACCATTTGTACCTCAGGTAAGTGAACCTTAAGTGTCAGCTGCCTAAAATGGACACCTATTTTTGCTCATTGAAGCACACTCTTGGTTTCTTAAAACAGTCTCTTAATCAGAGTAATGTTATTAGTCATGTTAATGACATATTTAGCAGTGGAAGGTGGGCCCAAATAATAAACTGAGGAAAACCATATGCAAAAAAAAGTGAGCATTTGCTGTGTATTGGTTGACTGCTTCATATTGCAATCTCTCATTAATCACATTATTATAAGGTATTACTCTGGTTTTGTTTCAGAACAGTGTGTTGGCTGGCTTGAGTGAAATGGTAAAAGCATTTTCAAGCCAAAACTAATTCAATCAGATAACATATTCAAACCTACAATAAGATCTTATTTAACCATTTCAAGCACACGTAATAAGTTTCATATGAGGTGGCAAATGCTTATTAAAATAAATAAATCAAGTTTTATTTTGACAAGCTGATGGTCAATTTGATCAAACTAATCAATGCACCATTGACACACAAAGAAATTATTCAAAATATATACTTCCCAGCGAAAAAAACTGTTTAGCCTGACTGTTTCAAGCACACTAGTTGGTCACACATGAGATAACACTAAATACCTTAACAAGCATCTAACCATCGCGGTTGGATTATTTCTAAACACAATTAGATTAGTGTAGGCATTTGACCATTTCAAGTGCAATAGTTGATCATACACAATCCAATGGCACGCAACTTCACAAGCATCACTTCACCATGTCAAATTGTCAGTTGTTAATCGAAACCATGGTGAGATAATTCAAGAAGATCTTCCTAATCTAAATTTAGATGAAGGGATTATTGAGGTTGAAAATGCAACTTGTCACAATGAATAGTGTGCCCAGAAAAGGAGAGTGATCCTTCTATGTCCTTTTAGCACAAACAAAGCCAACAAAGCACTCCAAGAAGCCCAAGATTCAATAGCCAAGATGATGATCACAACGCATAGGACCTAATGAAAGTGGTAAAAAGCAAGATTCAACATGCAAGTAGTGTGTGCAAAAACAACGAATATTCAAAAAAGGCAATTGGTTGGATGTTTCTTTGCAACATGCCTTTGCATTAGTTGAAAGTGGTTTGAAAATTGCAAATGCAACACAATTTTGGGGGCTCCAAGTTTTCTCCTTGAGGAACCACTTGTACACAATGATGCTTACTAAATGTAAAAATAAGTTAGATGTTCATAAAAAATCCAAAGAAATAATGATTAAATATTATATTAAAATGATGTAACAAATGGGCCATCCCATCACATTAACACAATCACAACTAAAGGTAGCAATTATTGTAAACAAAAGATAATGTTTATTTGTATTCTTTTACATCAATGCATAAGGTGCACAAGGTGTTTCAATTTCCTGCTTTTACATCTTCAAAGGTAAACATGAAATGAGTGTTGTGAACCTAGATCTACCATGGTTATGCAATTTAAAGCATGGATGATTAGATGTTTATTTTTTCACATGGATTTTTTATTTTATTACAACAATGTAAGCATGTGAAGGCAACATATCAATGAAAAATAGACATTTATTAATTCTTGACACTCACAATTACCATGTCATTATTGATGTAGTCCAAACAAGAAGAAGAATGGGGTTGGATTTAAATTTGTTGCCATTACACACATCCCATACATTCTAGCACTAAACATTTCTTATTTTATGTCATTCAAAATGGCTTTTCATTCATCTCTAGAAATTTTTAAAACTTTAACAAATTAGAGGAAAGGTGTAAAGAAGGAGGATTTGGCCAAGTGGGTTCCATTAGCCTTCAAGAAGGCTTTGATTCCTCACAACATTTGAAAGGGTTTTGAAATGACTAGCATGTGGCCATTCAATATTGATGTCATGACAAGTAAAATGCACCCTTCAAAAAGCTTTATGGAAATGCAAGAACCAATCACTACAACAACAAGGGGCTATTTTGCAATCCAAATATCATCGCAAACAACAAAGAAAGAAATTTTCGAAAGCCCGTTGTTGCGAACCATAATTCCTCGCAAACTCTTAACCTTTTGTGATACCATAACATTCGCACCCGTACCATTACAAGTCCTACACAACTTTCGAACTTGATAAAATCGCAAAACTTTTCCGATTATAACTGCTTTTATACATTGTTTGTGATTAACACTACATTGGAAACTATTTGCAACAAACCCATCACTGCAACAACTTAGCGAATCGACTCAAAAGTCTATCAGTTTCCGATATAAGATCTAACGCAAACATTTCGGGATTTTCAAAATGTTGTTGAAAGTTTGCGATTAACATTACATCGGAAACTATTTGCAACAAACCCATCACCGCAATGACTTAGCAAATCGACTCAAAAGTCTATATGTTTTCGATGTAAGATCTAACGCAAACATTTTGGGATTCTCAAAATGCCGCTAAAAGTTTGCGAAATCTATGATTTCACAAACCTATTCTGAAATGATTTTACCTATAATAGTGTAGCAATGTCTGTGACATGGTATATTTGGTCTTTTGCCTTTTGCAGTGTTGCGAAGAATTATGATTCACAAATGGTTTTGAGATCCACTGTGTATCACAAGAGCATGGCACTGTATTCTTATTTTGGAAGCAGGGTTTATATTCATTTGGAGTCACTTTGGAAGGCAAAAATAAATATCTATATCAAAATTTCAAATTTTACAATGTAAAAAGGTTTGCAACCCTTGGGTATTGAGGAGGTGGCTCTATGAAGTGTTAAATTACACAACTCTCAGATAATGTTACTAAATCCCCTACCTTCCCTTCCATAACACACCTATCATAACATATCATGACAGACTTAAATGTCCTGCAATATTCTTCTCTACCCTACAAAAAGCACCCAGTTTCAATGCAAGTGTTTAGACTTCTTTAATCTCCACTGTGTTTTACCCTGGAGGATTTCTGCACCATCAACTTGTAACCGCAACAAATGTGTAAATTGTAAGTGTGGAGGTACACACTTGGCAACATCTGGAATTGATGTTTGAGATCCAGCTGTGTATGAACAACTTGCTCCATTCACCTCTACTTCAGCTTCCTTCTCTAGCTTTGCAGTACAGGATGTAGGACAGCACATTGTAAAGCATCAGATTGGCTGCACTGTCTTCTGTACTTGAGTGTCATGCTTGAAAGTTCATAGTTTTCAAAAACTGCAACTGGAACACTTTGCAACCAAAGCCACATTCTGAATTAGCCTTGTGTCCACATTTCCTATTGACCAGCCAAACAATGAAACAAGTATCCTGCATGAGCGTGGCACTTAGATAACAGAAAATAACACCAAATCTCCCAAACATCAGGTAGAAAAGCATAATTACTCTTGAAGCCAAGTGCTCTCAAAAGGAGCTGTCACACACCATCGGTCATCACAAACTGAGGTATGTATGTAAGTAATCAGTAAAAGAAACAAGTATCTTTTATTTGACTTCTGAGAAAATAGGCTAAGAGAAGCTTACCTCCATCCAACATATTTCACATTGTTGACATGCTAATTCATGTCCAAATCATCGCGTTTTGGCTTCAAAGAAAACTAAAACAAAGAAAACAAAGACAAGTAGTGAACAATATGAACAAACTAAAGATGTTTGAAACAAAGCAGGTGACTCTTGATTTGACAAAAAACTTGAACCCTTTTTTTTTGTTTCAGGGCCAGAACCAATCTCATCTCTGGACCTTAGACAAGTCGTCAAGATCACCAACTCTGTTGCACCCACCAAAAATGCCATAGTACACATATAGAACACACCAATGTCGATAGCAGAAGTAGCCAGGGTCTTTCTAAACGTAGCCACTTTGGCAACATCTGTTGCTTTCCCACTGTACATGGCCATGAATTACCCACTAAGCCCCTTTGCCTTTGCTTGCAATATCAAATGGGTAACTGGATGATTCCACTGAAGCCAACAAAGTCTCATCATTTGCATCACTTGCAATATCTTATCAAGTCACAAGGCATCACACCTAACTCATCTTTCTGAGATTTGAAGAAAACTCCATAAGAATGATTCACAATTACAAGATGAGTCCAGTGATTACCTTTTGGGTGCTACTCACAAAGTATGAGATCATGAACGGAAATCACTCCTTACTCACTACTTCTACCCTACAACCACAATGGTAGGAGCTTTTGCAGCCTACAAGGAGAATGAAGCTCAAAGGAAAAATGTCCTATTCTACCCACAAGATACAGACACCCAAGCTAGGGACTCAGATCCTTTTAAACTGCGCTGCTCTAAGGAAGAAAATGAAATTAATTGACCAAAATTTGGTTTATAGAAATTTTTTTTGAAGTGCAAGTAATGAACTTGAAAAAGTGATAGGATGACATAAACCAAATTTAACTTTTCTATATTTATTCATTTATTTAGTTTACCTACTAGTGAATATTTTTTGGCCAAATTTTACACTGTGTCTACAAAAAATATATATAAAAAGTTGTAAATTTTTGGTTTTCTTGTGTAAGTTCAACATAAAGCAAGCCACAAGTTTTGAAACCATGAAATTGAAAAAGAAAAAAAATAGAAAAAGACATGGTTACTTGGTGGTATGTAATGTATCGTATTTTGCTACTTTCTGGCATTTTCGTGCCTCCCTAACACCTTTTGGCATGTTCTTCATTGCTGGTTGGTTGAACAACTTGTTCTATAGTTTCATATGGATGAAACCACTTCAAGAATTGATAAAAAATCTTCAAAAAAATTGTGTCATAGTTTCCAACTTTGTAATGAACAAATAAGGTGTTCCATGGGGGTTGAATAAAAATAAGTGCTCTCATTCTTGAAAGGGGGTTATTAAGCCAAGTAAAAAACATCATGCATAATTGGACCATGAGTAATATGTTCAACAAGAACAATATGTCAAGCACTTCAGGTATTTGACAATTATTCAGGTTGTTCTAAATTGAATTGTCATAATAATCATGTATTGTTCAAACAAAAATATTGTTTCATGCACTTTAGGTGCATGATTATTATTTTTGTTTAAAAAAGTACCTGCCTAAATAAGCAATTATAGTGCTCATGTGAAAAATAATAATGTCTAATGTCTCAATTATTATTTATGTTGAAACATTGACAAAATTATGATCTAAAAAACATTATGCATAATTGGATCATGAATAATACGTCAAACAAGAACAATATGTCAAGCTTTTCAGGTACTTGACAATTATTCAGGTTGTTCAAAATTGAATTGTCATAATAATCATGTATTATTGAAACAAAAATATTGTTTCATGCACTTTAGGTGCATGATTATTATTTTTGTTTAAAAAGATACTTACCTAAATAAGCAATTATAATGCTCATGTGAAAAATAATAATGTTTAATGTTTCAATTATTACTTATGTTGCAACATTGACAAAATTATGATGTTCTAAACAACATTATGCATAATGCAATATTTTGCTGTAAACAATGAGATAACAATAAATTTAAAAACTAAACAAAATCAAAATGGAGATTAAATCATATGAAAACAATTGAAAAAATGTAATAAATATAGTCTTATACTTAGATCATCTTGAAAATCTTGGTTTCCCAAGGAGCTTAATTTCAAAAAAAAAAAATAGACTACTAGATAAAAGGAAAGGGCATATAGCAAGACAAAAAAGAAATAACAAATGGAAAGAAAAGGTAGGCATACCTTGGAAGTAATAATGTGGGTGTGGGTGTGCTATAATAAGGAGGTATTATTGCTTTGTACTCCACCATACATACTCCTGATGACCACTCATCATACATATCATCAAAGCTGCTTTTGGCATCACAAAACATGCAATTATTACTCAACAATGATCATTCAGAATTTGGAACTTGTTTTAGGGCCGCAAACTATGAGGTTATATTGCTTGTTTGGGATGGAAAGCTACATAGTATCCATGATCATACTCCTCCATGGGAATTCACTGAATCAAAAAGATATCAAATACACTTTCAACATTTCAAATGAAGGGTCAGTCATTCTTGTTGGTGCAGACAGCACAGTTCTTCTTTCCAAGAATGGCTGACTTCATAAACTTACTTCACAATTTTGAGGAAAAAACATATTGAACATAAAGAAGAAGGCTCAGTCTAGAAAGGCATGTCCACAAATCACTATTGTGAACTAAGCCTAACAACTGTTAGCTTACAGAAAACCAAAACATGGACAATTTTGCATTGGCTGGTGGATAAGGCAGGTAAGAAACTTCAAAAAGAAATCTATTAGCAAATCAATCAGAAGATTCAATGTTTGGTGTGCAGTCTATTAAGCAAATCATAGGATTCAATGTTCACTTCTGCACACTGTTAGCTGTAGACACAGATGGATAGATTGTCCTGAGTAAACAGAAACAAACACCTATCTAGCAACACCTGCATGGCCCTTCTTTCAAGACACAGGTGTTGCTGCTGAACAGATCCATCAACCAGCACTGGAACATCTACACATGTTAGATGTTAATCACCGCTGTTTGGAAGTAAACAGAAAGCACTTCTTGTAGAGGCTTCTTCTATTTAGTAGGCATCACCCAATCTCACAAGAATCCAGAAAAACCTCTTGCAGATGATGCTTGGGAAGAACCACAACAGCTATTCTACTGCCAATCCTGTGAATACCTACAGAGAGGAAATCAACCAGTCATACCTATACGAGTCCAAAACACAGACTTGGAAAGAAAAAAAATGGCATCCGTATGTAGAACCAGTTGAGTGGAAGTTGTTCAACAGCAGTACAAACAGCCACAGAGAAGCAACAAATGTCCACGATTACAGAGCATGTTGAGAAGAATTGTAACAGTAAGAGATATAACTGCTTACAATAAGTCGGCTTCTGTTTGTCATATAACCTCCGAAACATTGGCATAAGAAGCCCCGGAGTTGGAGCCGAATCTGAAAAACAAGACCCTGCATTGATTGGAGAAACTCGGCCTACATTACCAGGACATCCCCTATTGACTTCTCACCAAAGTGTTTTGCCCAGCCAAGACACCACCGCAAGGTAGTAAACTCAGCTCCGGAGGTACGCTCCAGAGCAGACTGAGAAATTGACCTGCACTTGGGGCGTCAAAGAAAGAGGCTGGGAACTTGGCACATTAACTTCAAGTTGAATAGTGTTGGATTCTGGCAGAGGTCCCCACGCCTCCTCCTTAGTGTCCAAAACATTGAAATCTCCTGCAACATTCACAAAACTTTCTTTCATCAGATCATTTCCTCTGTCCTGTCTTGCCTATTTTGACAGACAAATCCCTTGCTATTCTTGATTGTCTGAGCTTAGAAAGTGATACCCTTCTAAAATCCTCTGACAACCAGTTCCTCTTACCTGATTCCTTGATGTCTGCAGCCATGCTATTCCCTCCTTTGTTGTCCATCTCCCTCACTCCCATCTCCATCCTGTCATCACCTGTATTTGAGCCTGACTCTACCCCATCATCAACAAACTTTCTCTTCTGCTGCTGTTCCCCATTGGCCTCATCCATCCCATCCCTCCATTCTCCATTTGGTTTCCTGTCAGTGCCCATATGCATCCTGGCCTTCCTAGATGCTGGAAAATCCTCCAGGTCATCATCATCACTATCATCAAGCATATACATGACATTTCGTTTTACTCGTCTTGACCTCCGTGGTGCTTGACATATGTTAGATGACAACCCTGGTCCAACTGTACCACTTGTAGCAGGATGAAACACTTCATCTTCATCATCGTCGTCATCATCATCATCTTCCTTCTCATCATCACTGACACCTCTCTTCTTCTTAAGAGGATGTTTTCTAGGCACAGCCTCCTCAGTGACCTTCTGTTTTGCTTCTGATTCTTTGCGTTTTGCCAACAAGCGGTCTAAAGCCTCCTTTTTCTTTGCTTCCTGTTTTGCTTTCTTCTGCATTTCTCTCTCTCGCCTCCGTAACTCCTTCTCCTTCTCCTTCTCTTGTCGCTTTGCTTCTCTCTCAGCCTCTTGTTCCTTCTTGACCTTTTGAAAGGTCTCCTCAACAACATGAGGTGCAGTTCCTGCAGCATTTGTGGCCACTGCATTGCCATATATCGATCCAACCCCAACACCCATGAACCCAGCAGTATTTGCAGGTGGTACATAGCCATTAGTTGCTCCCACCCCACCACCTGCAAATCCATTCCCTGTGACTGTGGCCCCAATTCCCTTGCCCTGGGTGGAGAAATGGAAAACTTCTTATTGGTAAGAAGAGGCAGGAGGAACTGTGTTCGCTGGTCCCCTTCCACTGGGAAGATTTGCACCATTTTGATGGGGTGCATACATATCCCTTGCAACAAAAAGCCTATGGCACCTCTGACAAGTGAGCTGGAAATCCAAGAAAGTCCTCAGATATTCAAAGTCGGGCCACGATAGACTTTGTCAGGTGAACTCCCGAAGACTAGGGAAGGGTCTGCACTGCGACTGACAGACTTAGAGACGCCATTAGTTCTCCTGAAAAGAGGGTCATCCTCCTCCCCTCCCCCACCATGCGCCGCGGCGCGAGCTTGACTGGAGTAAGTAGATCCAGCCCCATCGCTCCCGCTCTTTCCTTTGTCGAATGAAGAAGACCCTGCTCGATTGTTCACGGCTGTTGTGCCGGATCCCGATGCAGCCATCGATGCTGCTTTTCCTTGCGGTTTTAATCCATAGTCTCTCTGTAGTATGTTGGCAAAATCCTCCATCGCAAGAAACTGCTGTGACAACCCCAACCTCCTCCTGCTCCTCCTCCTCCTCCTCTTCTAACTTTTATCCAATGGATCTGATCCCCCCTCCAGAGCCAGCGCCAGAACCAACAACTGACCTAATCACAATACAACGATAGAGACCAAGAAGGCGCTCATCCTACCCTGTCTAGACCCTATCGGGCAACATACTAACCTCCAAACTTGTAAAAAAAAAACTTCCGTTTCGCCTCACTTCCTGGTCCCAACCTCATTGCAAACGCATTCCAGATCTGCCTGTTAGGATGCGCTACTGCCGTTTTCCTTCTCGCTAGCAATCATGCCGCAGCCACTTAGAAACAACAGATCCAACCCAGCAAGGCAGCAGCATCCCATTCTCCTAACCATAACATGCTCAACCCGCCACTCTCGACCTACAAACTAAAAAACCAAAAAAAAAAAAAAAAAAAAACAGATCTCTGCACGATGTTCATTGTGTCATTTTCTGCCTATTCTGCTCCATTGTGTAATTTTATTTTTTAAGAATAGGAGCACTGCTATGCGTACTTTACTGATATTTTCACTCAGTCTGCCAAGGCAAAATAGATTATAATAATGGTTAAGTGGATTTATAGCTTCCATTTGGTTTAAAAGATTTTTTTTTTTTTTTTTTATGGCGTTTTGGGAATCAGATGACGTTGCGAAATTTTTTGCGAAACTTCCTTCTTCAGTAACCCTTTCACTAATTTGCGAGCTAACGCACATCGTAACTTGCGATACGTACATCACTGGAAAGTTTTGTAAAAATTTGTGATAAGGTTTGCGATACATATTCAAACGCAAAATGTGAGGCGTCGAATAACGCTAGCTTGCGATGTCTTGTGATTTTCAAAGTTTGTAGTGATACTTTGTGTATTGTATAATGTGCGATGTTTTGAGTATGATTAAACGTTGCGAAGTGTGGAATATTGCTAAGGTGGATGGAGACTGAGCGGGTTGCAAAGTTTTGTTTGTGGTATATGTTGCAAAAGTGTTGCGATGAAATAAGGTACATTATAAATTAGCGATGGGTGGTGCTGCACAAGTTGTGATGCGTGTCGCATCGTAAATATGACAGGTTGTTTTTGCTTCGCAAACCTTCAAGTTTTTTGTTTGACCCTTCACAAAAAGGCACAATATGTAGTAGTGAATTGATGTAATGGATGTTACTGTTAAGGATTTGCAAATACATAAGATTCTTTAAAAAGGTCTAAAAGCAATGGAAGAAGATTTTGTGTGCCATTATTTCGTTGATTTGAAAAGAACAACGATAAGTGGACCCATGTCCACTAAGGATGATGCATTAAATTCAATAAGTATCAAATATCAAAGGTCATTGAAATCAACAAGTAGTGACAATCAATGGTCACCAAGAATGTTAACAAATTTTAAGCATGACCATCAAGCACGACAAATCATGATAGTGCCATCTGTCACTTAATTTCTTAATTTTCTTGAGGTTGATGTCACTTAATTTTCTTGAGGTTGAAGTTATTTGACCTTGGAAGGAACCACATGAAAAACCTTTAGTCAACTACACAAATTTAATCATGATGATTTTAAAACATTATTTAACAACTTTTGAATAAAAGGAAACTAAGAAGAAGGCAACCACCAATGATATAGAATGCAAAAGACAAAAACAACTTGCAAACAAGGAGGGAAAAAAAAACAAACAATGGCAACTCTTGAATAGAGAGGAAAAAATAAGGTTCAATGAAACCTAGTTCATGAAAAATATTTCACCTCAAGGTAATGCACTCCACACAACAATTCAAGCTTAAATCCCCATCACAATGTGCTCAATTCCATTCTATGGCATGACACCTTTAATGTGTTGCCATAACATGAAAGTGGCAATGGAAAGAAGAAAATTAAACTGACAAGAATAAATGGGTATGGTTTGCAACTAGTTGAACCTCCATAGGTGTATAAACCCATGCCATATTCTATGCCAATTTTGTGAGTTATAAAGTTTTGTCAAGGCTACTTAACACAAGAAAACATTAAAACCTAATGTTATGATCTTCTTCATCATTGTGGTTAGAATGTTCATCGCCATCATCAAAAGAATTTTTCATGTCATTGTTAAAAAAAAATCTCACAAAAACAAAGGTATGATGCAAGAAGTTAGAAATCATTTCTATTTAAAACTTGTTTTTACACATTACACCAATTAACAGTGATTAACGTTAGGTTACATTTGTATCAAAATTGTGTTTCTTGTGTATGAATTCAAGGCAAGTGCCATCATGTAATTTTGATCAACTACAAATCATTAAAAATCTTAATCAAATACATTTTCAAAACACCAAGTGTTGCTTTTTCATGTGTTTGATTAAAACATGTAAGTGCCTAGGTGGTTATTTTGACATGCATAGTAATCATTTTTTAAAACCTTGGATCCTTGTCATTAGTATACATTCTAATATGGTGAGTAAGGATCCTAACTATCAAAATGTTAATTTTAGACATCTATATGTGTCCACGTTTGAAAATTCATAATTATTTTGTTTTCTCTTTGAAAATGATGATTCCAATTTGGTTTGGCTTCTCATCCATTTGCTAATTGTTGAAAATTTTATAAATTTATATTTTTTGAGAAATAATGGTACAATGTGACAAACCATCCATTTAAGGTTCACTTACTTTACTTTGTTTGATTTGACAACTCTAAAATTCATTTTTTGCCCAAATATTATTTTGTGGGTTGATGTAAAGATCACACTACTTAGCATTGAGAGTTCTTTAACCCTTTTGAGACTTTTTAAGGCTGAGGAAAAGAGCTGGCTCTCATTGTTATTTTGAGAGGTAGACATTTCTTCTTTGTGAAATCCGGGGGTCACTTCAGGGAAAAATATAATTACATTTAGTTGCCAGAAATGGGCCTACTAGCACCAGTAAACACACATAATTTTCAATGTTAATGAAAGGATTAAAGAATTGAGTTTCCACAAACAAACAAAAACGGAATTAACGCAAAAGGGGAAATCAATACATGACCAAGCACTGCTGCAATGAACACAAAGTGCATTTGTGTTTGTAGTAAACAGGTGAGCGCTATCACGTTTCATAAATGTTTCTACTTGTTTATGATCTCATGAAGAATTTGCATAATTTTTTAGGGTTTAGTATTTCAGTTGCTTCGCATTACGTTATAAATGAAACCTTTTTGTGACGGCTTGATTCTATAGTTATGAACCTTTTTATGATTGCTTAGTTGCTATAGTGTTTTTTCTTGGGCGAAATTTCAGGGGTTTCGAAAAATTTCAAGGAATTGACGGTTCCTGAATTAATGAACCAGAAAAGAACTGACGGTTGAGGGCGGCTTCTTTGACCCAGTTCTTTCATTCGTTTAGAATCCAGGTTTAAGGATAATAAACCAGCCATTATTTTTGGTGCAATTTTCTGGGGGAAATTTTCTGTTGCAAATTTGATGATTTTCAAAGAATGATTGCCAGCTGTAGAGAAAATAATTCAAAAGACAGAAAATAAAAAGATACATGGTTCAAGTAAAGAGCCAAAAATATATAATGACATTTAAATTATGTCCTTTCGTATTAATAGCCAAATGAGGCTAAAACAGCTTATAAATCACCGTCACTTTGGCTAAATCACAAAATTGCTAAAAAAAAAAAGGCACTCAAATATAAAAACGGGTCGCCTCTGATTTTGTTTTTTAGAACCTCGAGTGAAGGGTGAGAACCGGGCCTTTCGTTTTTGAGAACCGTCGGCCAAGGCACACATCTTCCCTTACCCTCCGGTTCCAGGATCCAAAAAGTGAGAACCAAAGCCCCCCCCCCCCCCCCCCCCCC
>Ga0209611_10002941_pt1 | contig 29825 bp, 26 predicted proteins | sample S1TSphgellanicum_3_FD_187693 | JGI IMG/M metagenome (GOLD analysis project Ga0209611, IMG submission 187693) | Host-associated microbial communities from peat moss isolated from Minnesota, USA - S1T2_Fc - Sphagnum magellanicum MG (SPAdes) (version 2) | ecosystem: Host-associated > Plants > Peat...
TCATAGGTGGCCAAGTCAAGTCGGAGCAATGGCCATTGTCTGACATTTTGGCACTGGGGGAGATTTTGCCACATCATTAAGGACTTTCCATACCATTGGCTAGACCTCACTATAAGCTAGTCAGGTGCATTGGATGGCCCTTCATCTTAGGGTTAGAGATTTAGCCCTTCATCCTAAGCCCTACTGAGTAATACCTAAACATGTACAACACCCAACATGTCAAACATACGCCACACCCAACATGTACAACATATACAACACCCAACTTATGTTACAAACAAAAGACACTCTAATGTATAACATGTACAGCATATACAACACCCAGACTTCTTACATACAAAAACACTGTAATGTAAAACATGTACAACATATACGACAACCAAAAGATGTAAAACATTTACAACACCAAGATCTTACACAACATGCGCAACAGGCAACAAGTTCCAGATATATGTAAGGAGTCAAGACCTAAAAGGTGTGCAACAGATACAATATACCAGAGAGACACAAATTTTCAACATGTGGAAGCATCATCGCCCAAACACTGTCTTATTTCACAACTCTTCCACTGAACTCTGCTCTCCATAGCTCTCTTCTCTGCTCTAGTCCACAACTTTCTCGTACATCTGATCACCGATTTACCGAACTCTGTGCTCTCCACAGCTCTCTTCCCTGCTCTCCACAACTGTTTCATCATGCTTATTATCTTTGTTGTTTGTGCCAGGAGGAACAACTAGGAGACCATTCAGCAGCGACTAGGGTCATGAAAACAAACAAGTGTTGACAGTAAAGTAAAGGACTGTCACTGAAGATTGGGGGGGGGTGCAATTTCTGAGGGATTTTTTCTTCGGCTCTTTTGAATCCAGTCAGGCTTTGAATACGCGCGTCTACAGCCAGAATTACGTCCCAAGAAAGCCATTTGAGTCCTTTTCCCCAGCAATCAGCGCTGTGGCAAGAGAGATGTGAGTTCTACTGAGACGAAGCATCCCTTTTTCTTTTGGCGCTTGAAGTGGGTTCATGCGTTTAGAGATCGTTCTACAAACCGTAAACTGTGGACTCATCAGGGGTCCTTAATTCAATTCCTTCTAATACGATTTCATGCTTGTAAAGAGTCTCTTCATAGAGAGGGCGAGGAGGTTAGGAAGTAGGTCAGAGCAGGTCATGGTATATGTTTTGCACATGTTTGAGTCTAAAGTCCTCAAAATTGTGCAGTTTTGGGTGTGGGGGTGTAAAAGGTGAATGTGGACAAGTTGCTCCCCAGTAAGATTCATTGTTTGCCAAGGCATTGGAGCAGGCATGGAAGCTGTAGAAGTTGCAGACGGGGTCTCCAGGCTCCTCTTGAAGCCAAATTACTGAAATCTGAGTTGTAAGGTGCGCATGAAACTTTACATACCTTCATACACATACGGCACCCTCAGACATACATGCTGAATATGCATTATGTGTTATGTCTTCTTTTTTATGGAACAGACATGTGCAAATAGGTTGATGCATCCTAACTTTCAGTTGTCCCTGCAGCCACCAGTGTTACTTGGCAGGGTCCCCTTCCATTAGGTGTTCAACAGATTTCCCACCTCAATGACACCCAGGAAGTATCTTTAAGATTTTTCTTAGCACTTCATGCATCACTCCCTGTTATCCTTTGCAAAGTGGAAGAACCATCCATGCCTGTGATGGGTCTTTGTGATGTGGGGACTGCAATTGGAGTGTGCAGTATATGTGAATGCTGAGGTTGAATTCTACAATGGGAAAGAAAAGTTGGAGGAGTTTCTTGTCAAGTGCTACTGATCTGCATGATGGAGGAATCAGTCAGCTGAAATGATATGGTTGTTGGATCCTTAATTCTAGCTGCCCTGTTCCCTCATGGTGTGTCCCTCATGTTGAAACTTCCTGAATCTGAAGTTGAATTGTGTATGACATGTAAATTGCTGGAAGTATACCGTGAGTTAGTTGCAGATTGCAGCATTGTCAGAATTGGCAATCTTTTTAGTTCCTTCAATCCCCAATTTGCAATCCTGCAGATATAAAGTTGACTATGTAATGGGACAAATTGGGAATTGTTGAGAGCCAGCAATTCATCAATGGACGCCTGAGGCTTAATTAATGAACATGACACAGGTCAGTCCATGGGCTAGGGTTGAACAGTGAACTGCTTGGTTCATGTTTTATCCTCTAGAACACTATATTTTTCACCCTCTCAGACCTGTATAAATCTGATGCATATTTAGTAGCAGACCACCTCATGTACATGGCTCCCACATGTGAGGAGCATAGTCCATGCTTGCAGTATCTGATAGGAATTGTGCAGGTGATGTGTTACTTGTTGAGAATGCCATGTGTTAGGACATTTGAAATACGTGCAGGGGTGAAAGGCAGTAGCATTCCCTCCACAAATTTTGCAAAGGGAAGGGTGGAGCTGAACCCTCTGTTGCTTTCATATGGAACTTGGACCAGTGTGCCAGTGTAACACAAACTGAAGGGGGAGGCCAGATCTATACATGAACTGATCATGAATTGTGACTGAGTCTGATCTTCTGTGTCTAATTTCTGATGTATTTCGAATGTGGCACTATATAAGAGGCTGCACAGAGAGTGATCAGGACGTTCATTGAAGTCATTGCTTAGGGTGCCATGATTTCCTCACATGTTAGCAAAGTCCTTAGTTGTTTATTCAATTATGCTTTGGGCCAAAATTGTTTCTTGTGTTTCCCAACATTTTGAAATTCTAACCAAAGATGTAATTGATTCTGCTCTAGAAGAATGCAGCTAACTGCAGTTGAGTAACATTGACAGCTACACAAAAAGTGTGAACCCATTCTACAATTGCCATAGATATTGGTCCCAAGTACTGGATAGTCTCTCCTAAGGGGACAGCCTACACAAATTTGTTTAGTTTCCCAACATTGTCCTGGACACTGTCAATTTTCCAATGAAAAGGATGATGAGCAACTCAAGTTATGTTCAATACTGATGGCCATTTTGTGGTAGTTGCAGGGTCTTTGCATTCATATTGCAATCATGAAGACGAGTACTTTAACGTATGCCAGAAACACATGGACTGATGAATATGGAGATGATGAGTATAACGAGTTGTTGTCAGAGTGCTCACTGCAATGCCAACTACCCAAGGAACTGAGACAGAAGCGTCACCAATGGCGATGCAAATTTTGCACTGAAGTTTTTAAATCCAAGCCTAGCCTTAACTACCATCGATATAGGGGTTGCCCTAAAATTGGGCACCGTCTGAAGATGTATCCAATGGTGGGTAAAGGCAAACGAGATGTAGTGAAACATGCTTGCTCTCAAAAGGGTTTCACAATTGCTGCAATTCCAGAGGGCACTGAGTGGGAATTAGTGTCCATGCCCCAAATGAATGTAGAGTCACATGGTTCCCTTGTAAGCTTTCCTGCAGGGTCCAAGGGACACAAGCAAGGGGTGATGGAGGTTCCTATGGACTTCATACAGGAATGTGCTGCAGAAGATGAGAAGTGGAAATGGTCTCCTCTTTATCTCTTCCTTAGAGATTTTTCCCTTCTTTCCACACATTTGCCCCGTCCGTGGAAGCACACAGCTGAAGAATGGGATTCAGTTTTGAAGTTCAGTGTAATGAACCAAGTCACTAGGGTTGAAGGCCATAGCAATATCCCTCTTATTGTAATGGCCTTAGCAGACACATGGAAACTTCATTTTCATGAAGATATAGAAAATGTGGATTTGAATAAATTGCCAGACCAATTGGAACACTTGAGCCAAGAAAAGGAGTTTGGTAATAACCTGTCACGGTTCCAACGTATCATGTCGAGGCAGTACCTCATGGAGAGTCAAGAGCAGCAAATACTTGCAAATGATATTGCTTCCTTTAAAGCTACTTCAGAAAGTCCTGGGCACCAGGAAGTGATTAAGAGGGTATGCAATTACTTTGTTGGCATTGCATATGAAGCGATGGAGGACATGATGAAGTTTGATCCTCAAACAAACGCGAAAGGAATGTGGATTGGAGGCCACCTTCAATGTGACAGAGAAACATTGATTAATTTGTGGAATGTTACTTCGTCCAATATTTTTGTAGAGAAACGTTATCGTGTTGGTTTCATAGTTCTATGACAGGCTCAAATTTGGATAGGGATGTAAGTGTACCAGGACATAAGATATCAAGTTGATGTACATTTGGATTGCACTCTAGAATGGTATTTGAGTTAGGATCTTTTGTGTTGGGAACATTGTGCCAGGTCTAGAAGTTGGGAATATTGACTAGTCCATGTGGAAACTTGGATTACTATAGGGAGTTTGATGTTGTTGTGTGGCCAGCTTGTCTTTCAACTCTTGCACAATACCTGTTGTCTTTGATGTCACAGTAAGATTTGTAGCTCAATGCAGTGAAGACATTGTTTATGAAGCATTGTGTAAGTACAATGAACTGGTGTCCTTTCTGGGGAAATAACTCTTCATTTGTAATATTCAGGAAGTTTACAATGTAATTGAGGCTGATTTAAAGTATAGTCTTAGGCTTTGTTACAATACAATCCTTATGGATTTTACCAAATGGAATCCTTTTGCAAGTCAATTTAGTCTTTTAGTGAGTAGGGTAGGATCACCCATCACCGAACATGTACATATCACCGAGCACTTTCCAATGTTTTCCCCATTCCTTAACCAAATTGAGCAATTTTCAGGTCATTGGTCATGCAAATTGGAGGGCCACAAATGTTCTTTGAGCATCAAAAGTAAAGGAGAAACCTAGAAAACTTAGGATGACTGAACTAATTTGCTTTCATTTTTTTTGAAAAAATATCCTCTAGACCCTTCTCTAGTTTCAGTCCCATATCTTCCTCATTTTTAGTCTGTTTTGAGTGATTAAAATCTTATAGGTGTGCCAACTAGAGCTTTACAAAACTTCTTTGTATTCTAGAAGCAAAGATGCAACAATCAAAGATTTTAAGCTTGAGATCTTAATGTGTTTAAATTCACTAATCATTGAACACTAAACACTTCATATCTTCTCCATTCCTTTCTTGAATTGAGCAATTTTTGTGGCTTTGGAAGTGCTAGATGGAGGGTTACAAACATTTTTGGAGCTTCAGAAACAGAGAAAAAATGTGTGAGGATTAGACCTCCTTTGAATTCTTAAATGTTCGTTTACCGACATATCTACCCTATTGCACACACAATGGGTTAACCATTTGAAATTCCTCTTACTTCGCTGGTTGTTAGATTGTTGTAATACACCATGTGTATCTTGATGTGTTTTCTTTTTTCCTTTTATGTGTTAAAAGAAGTTTCGTCTTATTTCATCTTCATGTTGTCCAATAATCGAAGCACTACAAGGTAATGAACTATGTCCTACTTGTGAGTTTATTGTTTGTAATCAGGTCTATATGTTTTGCTAGCAAATAGGAGGGCATGTTTTATTATTCAAAATTGTCAATTGGAAAGACACAACATGATGTTCCATAAGTGTTTTTAGAAGAGTACATTGACTTCAGTTGAAACATTCAAAATAAAATGAAGGTGGACAAGACCACAATATGAAAATCATGACCTTAACTATCATTATTGTGAATATTTTCTTTTAACTTTCAAGCAATTTGATCAAATTAATGAAACAAGAAAACCCCTTTTAACAAATTAAATCATATTTTCACTTTATAATATATTCTTGTTTGTAAGACCACAAGCATCCTAACCCGAAACTTGCATCAAATATGATTAAAAGCCCCACAATAAGAACCAACAAAACAAACAATTTATGTTCGTTTTCTACTTCCCTTTTGATATAAATGTTAACATTCCTTAACTAGCATTAACATAATACATTCAAACCCAAATGAGCCATTTTTTCTAAAAATATCAACCCAACTTAGAAATGTGAGTATTTTATGTTCATGACTTGCCCTTATTGAATCAAATTGTCAAAATTATGAAGCATGTCACATACATAGAGCTTCATATTACCTTTCGCTTGATCCAATGGTAGTTCAAAAGGTTAACTTTCCACTAATAGATAACATGAGCATGCACATGGTGGGCATACACACTACGAAAAAATGTGTTGTTGGCAACAAAATTTTAATCATTGCGACACTTGCTACTAAAAATCAACATAGTAGGAAACAAGTTGTAAATGACTGCTAGTTGGAAATGAATGAAATATTTTTTCATAGAATACAAGTATGGAGATTTTATACATATCCAAATATGAGTTCCTACGACTACACTTGCGACTATATTGCATACCAATATGTTCACACTAGTAGTCTAAAATTGTGACACATGGCATCATTTGAATTTTTCAAAATATTTTGACAAACAATTTTTTTTATATATTTCAACCATCTAATTAAAGTGACTAAATTGTACCATGTGGTAGCCTATGATTGTGCCACATGGCAACTTAAGATTGCCCTATAATCATTTAGGGTTAATTTAGGTTTGGACCATTTATGATAAACCATGTGGCACCTAACCTAGGCCTAGGTTAAACCACCTAACTTAATTAAATGCATGAGGTACCTAGCCTAATTTCGGGCTAGGCCATGTGGCACCTAGGCTAAGCCTAAACCACCTAGCCATAGGTCTAACCTAGGTAGGTAGGTAGGTCTAGGTTTTAAACTTTTATAACAAAATCCAATTTTATTTGAGTTTAGCCTTTTGGGTTAAGCCTATGTGATTAGCTCCTCCCATATGGCAATTGAAAAAAATTGAACATGTTTATTACACCAAACCAACCTATTTATATAATTTATAAACTTGACAAACAATATGGGATAAAATTTTAGTTATAGCCTACTTGCATAGTTGTAGCCTAGTTGCAATTATTCCCTAACACATAATATTATATAGCCTACCTAGTAAATAACATAAGTTTTTACTAGGTACCTATTTAAATAATATTTATTTTAAGTACATATTTAGATAACCTTTACATAATTATTTATAATTAAATATCCCAGTGGTATGGGTATGTGGGTATATATGAATGTAGGTACCTAGTAATTATGTAAGTAGTATGGAAGTGGTACGAACATAAGTACACAATAGGTGGCCATATGTATGTAAGTACATAATAGGTGACCATATGTACATAAATACATAATAGGTGGCCATACGTACATAAGTACATAATATGTAGGTAAATGGTAGTAAGTAAGTAGGATGTAGGTAATTAGTAAGTAGGCAGGTAGGTATTTAATAGGTAGGCATATACATATAAATATGTATGTATTATTAAATAATCTATACATGTAGATAGGTAGCAAACGTACTTTATGCAATTATAATGTGACTATTTTGGTTGAAAGTGCAATTAAATGAATATATGATGTTGTAAAAAATACAAAGACATTATGAAAAATCAAACTATTGGAAAGATGAAATAGGTCATAATCACAACTAGTTGAAAGGAAGACAAAAATCCATCCAAATTTGAAAAATAGTCACATAGGCAACCATTTATAATCGTAAGTGACAATTAATTACACATAATCACACATGGAATGGTTACAAATGACATGATTTTTACTAATGATAACATGTGGCATGGCATATTGGAGTGGCATATGGTGAGCATGGGAGTTGAGCTTCAAATTTGAACTTGGTTCAAGGAAGCTATGTAATTGCAAATGGACACAATCCTTTAGCTAAGGTATTTTTGAGATGGATCCATGTTGCCAATCCTTTGTATACACAATGTGTTATAAATTTTATTAGATTGAAAGGAGATTGTTGTTGTTAGTTTGTGAAGAATGTTGTGGAGAAATGTAGTGAGATTAGTTATGTGTTCAAATAAAGTTGTTGACATGACTATAAGAAAACCCACCATGTCACAACCCTAGCCTTGGGCTCATGATCAAAGTAAGGGCTTGTAAAGGTGTGAGCCAAAAGTGAGTTCGGGAGTCACATTTCATGCTCCCAAGAATGTAGAGAATGTGAGGGAATGAACCTCCACATTCTCAAGTGAGCTCCCATTTTGGGAGTTGGAGTCCCAATGGACTCTCGAATTTTCAGAGGGCAATTACAAGGGCCAAAAATCATTAGATTCAAAAGTTCGTTATATCAATGGAAATCTCTTGGAACTTAAATGTCTAAATTGGGTTCGCATGACCCATTTGGGTACCTGAAACACAAGTTATGACCAAAAGAAAGGTTGGGAGTCAAATGGCCAATTTGACTCCCAACCACTAAAAGTCAGGAATCGCCCTGATTCCCTTGCGTGAAGGTGGTGTGCCACATACCATTGGAAAGATTTCGACAAGGGCTACAACTTTGCTTTAGATCGCATCTCAATATGAGATATGCACACAAAGTTATGAGTCTCCAAAGTCTTAGAAGTCTTAGTTTTTAGAATTTTAGAACAATTCTTTAGAACAACTTATGAATCCCAGGACAAAAATGACATTTGGGTGTTGGTTCCGTGGCCACGCACAGAGCATACCATAAGGGGGAAGGTACTGGCCTCCCCCAAGTTTGGGTCGTGGTGAGTCTTGTGAGTCCATGTTTGTTTATGGCTCGTTCATGCACCAAAAATGCTTCAACTATGCATTAACCAACTTGTTGTTTGGTTTGTGTAGGTCCGTGTGAGTAATTGAGTTGTTTATTAATTTTTTTAGTCCCCATCCCAAAGCTTTAACACGCCCCTCTACCCCCAAAATGTTGTGAACCAAGGAGTGTGCTTCGACTCCTCCTTTTGCTATCTTCACCTTTGGACTTGCACTGAGTCCATCAAGAAGCTTGGAGGTGCGTCACACCATGTGCCCATTTTTGTTACAAGATTTGTGGTGGTAAATAAAAACATGTGCACTTAGGACAGTGATCATGAATCAATGACAGTAAAAGTGGCATACATATTTTAAAAGAGGTTAAACAATTTTTTAAATGGAAAAGGTAACCATGTAAATGCAAAACATAGTTTCAACCACAAAGACAAGGATGTAAACAAATATGTTAAAAGTGTCATGTATGACATCCCATTACCTACCCCAACATAGGACATAAAACTTATATTAGGTTTTTCATTATAATTATGAAAATAAGATATTTGATTTACTTTCGTTCATCATTCATGGATGAATTTTTTTTTATCATTGTTCACATTTCACCTAATAAATAAAATTCATCCATAATTATTCACTTTTCATTCACCATGAATATTTAAGAAGGTGGGAGAAGGTGTTCAAAAACATTCTTTGGATGATGAACGATATGAAACCTTTATGGAAGATTCTTTTAATTAGTCACCAAATGGGTACATAAATAGAAATATTTAACATATATATATATATATATATATGTGAATGTGCAAGAAAATGACATATAAGATAGAAAACATTTTTTCTTTTAAAAAAGGGAATGTCAAAATATTGAATGAATCCTCAAGGCTTTAGAAAATAAATTGGACAAAAAGAGAACTACAAATGATCTAGCAAGACCTTCTTGGCCTCAAAACGCAAGCAAAAGAACAAAATTAAATGAACAGTTTGCAAATGTAATAAAATTTCCAAAAACATATGTAATTTTTGTCAAAGACATTTTAACAAACAAGAAGTATCAAACTCCAAATGGAAACAAATACATATTATAAATTAATTGTCAATGTATGTAATGCATGCATTTTGAAAAAAAAAAAAAAACATTTTAGAATAAAACTTCAAGGTTAAATTTTTTTTAAAAATAGGAAAACAATTCTCAAACTCATAATTTTTTTAGAAAAATACAATTTAAAGTAATGAACTACACAACTGCACCTTAAATAGAAAAGGGTCATAAAAAAATATTATTCATAAACATGTTAAAAAAGGAAAAAAATGAAGGTCATGACATTTTTGCAAGAAAAACCGACAACAAGCTGACAATACGCATTAATGCTTGTTTACACAAACCCAAAAAGAAAAAAAGATTAGCTATAGTGTACATCCAATCAATTCCCAAATATTAAAAGAAAACCAAACACACACAAAACAACAAAAACACAAGAACAAAAAACCCATCGAGCAAATGTCCAAAGATTTTGGATCAAAATTAACATATGGTGCATGTATATACATTGGAATGTTGATGAAATGTTGACCATACACATAATGTGATATGCACAATCAATGATTGCACAAAACAATATTGTTGATCTCCCATAAGTACAACTACAAAAAGATTCATGTGCCCTCCTTGAAACAATCACAATCATTGGATCTAATTCATATGATTGCCATATTGAACTTATATAAATCTAAAAATAATATGGATTGAAGATCAAATTGATGGTAACCAATAAGTTGTTGAGTTCTAATGTCTATGGGATTGAGATTCTCAACTTTAAAAAAAAGAAGAAAGTAAACAAGTACTTTCATTAAATTGATAAGATGGACTATTGCATGTTAGGTTTTTAATTTGATTGTAAGATTGAACTAATCAGAATAATTTAATCAAAATTGCTAGAATAACATTACCTTTTGTGAAATCATGATCATTGATTCAATTGATTTCATTGCTTTTGAGCCATCAATTTTAGAACTAAAAGTTACATTCTTTCATGACGAGATATTGATCATCCATTAAATCAATCTAAATCATCCAATCAATGGTGGGAAATACAAGACTAATGTCATGACTTTAGTTTGGGTTCTTGGGTAACTCCCAAGAATCACATGTCATTTGGTAATTAAAAAACCAAGTGCCAAAGTTATGATTTAAAATTAATTAATTATTTGGCAATTTTGTCCAAATTTGATCAAGGAGCATGGTATGTTAGCAAGTAATTCAAGATGTAACATAAAAAATCAAAGAATGAAAAGTTTCAACAAGAGTGAGAATGCCTCTAAATATGTTCAAGTTAAAAATTAGAGCCAATAATCAACCATTTTGAATGACAAAAAATAACACATTTTGGACAATGATTAGTTTGAAGGGCCACTAGAGATTGAGCAAGGGTATTGACCATCTTTGAGATTGGACTTGCCCTTGTTGAAATGTTAGTGTTAGTTTCAATAACTTTTCAAAATTAGACAATATTGATTCCAAAAAATTATTTTAAATAGGAACTTTTGTTAGGAGGATCTTCTTCTTCAAATTTCTTATGTGTTTTTAAGGAAGATCCTTTTTTTAAATCTTAAAGTTTTAAAACAAAAGTTTTGGCTTTTTCTTTGGATACAAATAACATTGTGTAGAAAACTTATTTCTTGTCACTTTGTTTTGTTTTTTTGTTCTTTGATCTTAGTTGCTTGAAATTTTTATCTATTTAATCATTTCTATATTTTGTTAACATGTATCAACGTAGTTGTAACCACTATTTAATTTTGTGTATCTAACATTTTTTTGTAAAAGAATAAAATTCAAATGAATTTTTTAGAAATAATGCTTTATTTTTCATATATTGATATACATGCCTTGAAATTTTGAAATAAATATAGTGGATAAAAATACCCAAAAGTACTTTGAAAGCAATTGTAATATTTGCTTTTAAATAGTAAAAGTTATTTAAAGGACTTGTAAACAAAGTTGAAAAGATTTGAAAATGACATATTTTTGAAATTTTCTTAATACAAACCTTTACATTATATTATAAGGAAAATTTAAAATATTTTTCAAGATTCAAAAAAATCAAATACATTTCCAAATAAACAATTAATAAGCAAAGTAGTAAGAGGATTCCTCTAGTTCATTATAGTGTGTTTGGACCCTTAAACCTTTGCAAAAATGTTAGCAAAATACAAATTGATAGTTTTGTGCAATTTTGAGAATTTTTCATTCTACTGACCCCATTTTAGAAAATCCTTTTTGAAGTTGTCTATTTAAGATCCATAAAAAAACCTTTAGAACAATGATTTCTTAGTTTGGACTTGAGCAATTAAATAATTTTTGCAAAAAAAATTTGTTGGAGTATTATTCCACTATAACTTGGTAATTAATTTGAAATATTTTATTACAAAAAACCAAATACACAAGTGGTAAATTTATTGAATGGCCTTGCTTTTTAGATGCCTTTAGGTCTTTCAATTTTTTTATTTGATTTATTGTGTTTTCTTTTGTTTCATAACTCATATTTTTTGATTTATTTCATTCCATATTATTAATTTTGTAAGAATAATTTGTCACTTGCTTGGTGATTGGTTTCAAAGTATTATCCCTAAGTTTTCAAGGTAGAAGTTGATTTCTAGTTTTATTATTCATTCATTAAATTAACTACATATTTTTCATTTCATATATTGCATATTATTTGCTTCAAATTATTTACTTGGTGGTTATAAATATCAATTGAATGTTTTTCTTTTCATTTACATTGAACTTTGTTGAAATTATGTTTTTTTTTCCTACTTTTTCATATAGGTGCACAAGCAATTGAATGATTACAAACTTTTCTTTAGGCAAAACCTTATATGTATTCTTTGCTGAAATGTTTGAAAACCATTTCAACTTATGGGATTATCATTTTTGCACAAGATTTTTTTAGATCATTCGAAGTAATTTATTATATTTTTGGTATAAATTCAATTACTTAATTTAATTTTTTAATATTAGCTTTGTTGTGATTGCACAAATAATATAGTATTGATTATATATATATTCTAAAAATTGCTAGTTAGAAAAAAAAAAGTTTCAAAAACCACCTAATTAACACATGGTCATATTAGCACTTCCTAATTGGAAAACTAATTGATTTGTGTTGTTTGCTTGTAAAGTACAAAAAAATGTTTGTTCATGTCTTTATGTTAGGAAAGGTCCTCATGAAAATGCATTCCCATATTTAAGGGCCTACATTCATTTGAACTTCACAAATTGATCATGCACTTGTCCACATGCTTTAATTTACGTTTATTATGTGACATTTTACATATACAATAAACATATATAAAAAAGATTTAAAATATTCCCAATCAAAATCATGAACAAAATATATACAACTTTAATTTGTTTAATCATTGAAATGTTGTACTTTTTAAATGTGCCAATAGAGGGATGGTTGGTTGAACACCCAAAAATAAAAATAAAAAGTTTGATAATCTTGAATTATGGAGTTAATGTTCAATATGCATATAGTGTTGAATGTGACATATTTGAGAATATTATATTCAAAAGTATTGAAGATGATGTATTTCATGTGAATGTTAAACAACATACATATTTGTAGATCTCCATATCCTTGGTTTTTCAACACTCTACACATAAAATTGATATTGCATGCATCGGACATTTGAAAGAATGATTTGAATTCGATTGAACCCATGCAATTGTCAAATCAAGTTCACCATTATTGAAGAAGAGTTGAACATAATGGGCTTGGTTTGTCAAACATCACTTGAATTAAGAATTTAATTATCAAAGCCAATATGACAAAAATATTCAAGAAAAAGTTGTGTTGACAAATTACAAATTATAGAACATAATTTGGCATCCATGTAAACCATAAACTCTTACTTGTCCTTAGCACTTACACAAGTGGTGTTACTTTGTAAACCTTGAACCTTGTGTATTTCTCAATACAAATTATTGGTCCTTCACATGTTTTTTCAATTATTGTCTTTTATGTGCCATAAAGTCTTTCACTTGATTGGTAATTAAGTTTTTTCTAACTCTACTTGCCACTTGGTAGCATTTTGCCAAGTAAATCAATGTTGTAATAGAGACAACAATGACCTAAAATCTTATAAAATAATTTAACAAAAAGAAACTCTAAAAGGGTGCATTAAGTTGAGTAAACTTTGATTGTGAACATGACCTTTACGACATTTCAATGAAATTTTTGGAAAATTATAGTTTGTCCACTTCACCATAATCCTAGCCACAAAAATTAGGTTTAGCCATCTCATTGAAAGCAATTTTTGAAAGTTCATTAAAATTAGACTTTAAGTTGTCCCATGTAACTTCAAGTTACTCCCTATCAAATTGATGCACATGCCTTTACATCCATTTTCATTTCTCCATTTCACATGACTTTATTGCCATATGGTTTGAGTTTGGACTTATACTGTTCATTGCCTTTCATGACTTCACATTGATTTTCATCGACCCCCCAATCTCCACTTCACCCAACTTTGTATGACTAAAAGTGCATGTTAGGAAATCCCAATCTCATGTTACAACAAGGGGCTCCATTAGGTTTAAGGAAATTTTGTGGGGTCTACTAGGAAATATTTGAAGACAAAGAAAAATGCCCATGTTTGAATGCTTCATCCTATTTTATTACACAAGAGGAAGGGTGCAATGTAGGTTTCAAGTGCAATTTGGCATGTTATGGTGTGAGATGCAATGTTGTTGCAAAGGTGTGTGCATGACTTTTAGATAATTCTTGATTCCTTTGTTTGCATGGAATGTACTTGAAACCCTTCAAATCTTTACATTATAATTTTTTATTATATATATTTTTGGTTATAAATATGTGTGCTTAAAATATAATTTGTGATGCTTTATATGTTTGGTGTTTTGAATTAGTTGTGTTTGATTTCTTATTATGAATTTTCTTGTGGTTATGGATTCCAAATTAAATGATTATTATGTCATTATGACCCAAATGCCTTTATATTTTTCATGCCTTCTCATTCTCATGATTTGGATATAGATTTTTTGCACTTGATTATTTAGTTGCAAATGCAGTCCACATCCTACACTCATGTTTTATTAATGGGACACGTCAAATTTTGCAAATGATATTGTTTGTTATAGAAAAATTATTTACTATAAATCTTTTGTGTGTTTTTGTTGCCACCATGATGTTGCTTCATTTTCTCATTACTTGTTTGTGTATCCTATTGTCGGAAAATACAATTTTTTCTTGGTTGCATCATTTGATTTGGAATTAGAATAGATATTTTGTTTACAACATATTTATACATGTTAATCCTTTTGATGATTGATTATTTCCAATACAACAAATTTTTTTTTTCAAAGTCCTTGATGGGTGAAAAGACACTAAAGCTAAGTCACTTCTCACTAAAAAAAGTGACGTATAAAAAATATTACAATACAAAATAAAAAAATCTTGATGACATCCTTTGGTTATATTAAACACAAGAAAAAAGATTTTTCATGACAACATTTTGGAACTCAAAATTAATTTGATCCAATAATTAGATGAAGATGATTGAATAAAACTAATGTGCGAGAATATATAATTTACAATTTTTCAATGACCATAGCGCTTCATGTTTGTGCTCCATAAAGCATTAATAAACAAAAATTTTAATACCCATTTCTAAAATCTCCTTCTTTTTTATATGGTAATGGTTTTTCCTAAAAAGAATATATTATTATGCATTTATTGAAACAAAATGCAAAAAAAATAAAATTTCAATGGAGTTTCATCCAAAAACTTTAATTTTTTAAATGGTTCTAGATTTAATTGATGGATATCAATATCATACACCATAAAAAAAATCACCCAGAAATCCATAAGCCTAGTTTTGAGTATATATGCAAATTTTCAAACTCTATGATGGTTATTATTTTTTCACAAATACATTCCATATGTTCAAGTTCTTCAATTTTTGTTGAATTTTAAAAAATAATTGACTAGATTAAAAGTTAATGAAATATACTTTAAAAAAACAAAAATAATCCAAGATGTGATGTCCATATGTTTACAAAAAGATTATACTTTTGACGATAATTTTTGGGGGGCTTCATGTGCTTTCATCCTAACCATGTTAATATTGATTTCACCATTTTGTTGCTTGCCCATGAAAATTCTTTGAGTAACAATATTAGGTACAAATGAGGTTGAATATCAAAGGTGTTAGTTTGCAAGTGTGTGGGTATAGCGTTGTGGGTGTGCATTCCAAAATCGGAACATGACCTATTATGATGTGGCATTGATGTGGTAATCAAAAATGTAATGGGGATGCCACAATGAAACACATTTGAACACAATGGAATATATGGTCACAATTCAAGAGTTCATATTAGGAAAATGTCATAATATATTTGACAAATGTTGGGAACAAAATTGAAACACATTCAAGTTGATAACAAGTTTGCAAGTTATGAAGAATGTTGAAAGAACATAAAAGTAACATAATGGGGACCTTGTGAAGATGTAGAAGGAACCAAAAAAAAGGAATGTTATGGAACAATTCCCAACAATGAGCCTTTTGGGTGTAAAACTAATTGTGTTTTGCCACCCATTTTTTCCCTTCATATTTACAACACAAGAGTTTCACAGCCACAAAGTAGATTTCATCAAGCAAGATCGAACTCTAATTCTTGTTTAATTATTCATTATTTGGGCATTTTAGTAGGATTGTCCAAGTGTAAAAATATTCAATTTGTTGTCAACAAGGTTTTATGGTTTTTCGTTTGTTCAATGCGTATCATTAAGGCTAATCAACCTTTAGTTATTCTAGTTAAAAAATGTTTTGTTTGTGCATCCGAATAAGACATATTTTGAGGTTATGACGCGCTCCCAAGTTTCTAGGTAGTCCCAAGTTAGGACTAAGTCATTCAAGTTGCGAAAATAGGAGGGACTCGAGGCACGTTCCTAGCTTCCAGCACTAAAGGGGGTAAAAGGGGCATGCTGAAAGCTTCGGGATTATATTAGGAAAAGAGACAAGCTACTTAGTTACGTGGTCTTGCATCCAAAACCAACCATCCAGTGGGTTAGCTCACATTCGATACACTCTAGGTGTTGGGACAAGCCACGGGCAACTTGGACTCACTTGACTCACCACGGCCCGGATTCGGGGGAAGCCACCACCTTCCCCCATATAGTATTTTCTAGTGACTCTTTGTCGCACCTGCATCCAAATGGCACTTTTTCCTGGGACTCCCAAAGTGGAGTCCCGAAATTGACTCTCGAAACTTTGGACGTTCATAACTTCTCGCCCCAACCTTCGATTTGAATGAGGTCTGAAGCAAAGTTGTAGCTCTCCTCAAGAACTTTCCAACGGTGTGTCGCACTTGACCTGCACACATCGGGATCAGGTCGATTCCCGAATTTTAGTGGCCAGGAGTCAAAATGTCAATTTGACTCCTGGCCCTTCTTTCGACCATAACTTGTGTTGCAGATGTCCAAATGGCTCATGCGAGGCTATTTTGGACATCTACACTTCAAGACCTTTTTAATGGTATGAAAAACACTTCAATGCGAGGTGTTTTGACCCCTGCAATCACGTTTTGAATTTTTGAACTTATTGAGCTTCAATTATTGTTGTAAATCTATAAATTAATGCCACCACATGAGGTTGCATGCAGTTCAACCATAAATCCAATTTTATATTGAATGGAAGTTTGACATCTCAATGTATACAAGTTATTTTAGGTTTTGAAAGGGTGTAAAGTTAATCATCTATAAAAGCCTTGCCCAAGGTATTTTTAATGGTTGAATGATTTTAGTTTGAAATTTGCATTTTTCTTTCGGGATTATTTTGGACAAATTTCAACTCCATTCCCCCATGAAGAGAAATCAAACACTTTAGATTTCAATTCTTCCAATTGTTTTTAATCTTTTTACATTTTCATCTTTTTCATCTTCACTAGTTTTCATTTTTTTACTTTTGATGTTACCTTCTTTTGATGTTGTTTCCTTTTTTAGGTGAAAATGGTGCTTGAACATTGGATGCCTTGAAAATTGAAAACTTCCATATTATTTGATTTTCTTTTTGGGACAAATTTATGTAATCTTTTCCCACTTTCATTGTTTGGAAATGTAACATTTAAGGTTAAATTTAAGATGGACAAGTGAACTTTCATAGTTCGAAATGCATGAAGACATGGGTTATAGTGTTGAAATGTTAGAGATCCTACAATTGACATATCCTTTCAATGCAACATTCCAAAATATTTGACACTAAAATAATAAATAAATATGGAAATCCCTTCATGATTCACAAACAAGAACAAAGTTCACCTAAAGAAAATAAGCAATGTAGATGGAAAGACAAAATGGAGGAAAACAAAGGAAGAGCAAGTCCTACTTAGGCTTCAATTTAATCCTACAAATGGAGATCTCATGAAAATATAATACTTTATTTCTACCACATTGGACCGAAGGATTGTAGATTAGCTACCCAAGCTGATAGGCATCCTTCTTTGTCCTTGGGACCATAATGGGGGAAAAAAGTAATAGATTATAAGATTATTTTATATTTGGGCTTGAACACCACAATTAAAGCCTTTTGGTGTTGATTTCATTCATCTCTAGAATATAATTGCTTAAATTGGGTTCAATCTTTGTGTTGACTAGCTTGTTGTGTAAAGTGGGCCTTATTGTTTGATTCATCATGTGAAAGCTTAAAATACCACAATCATAGTCATCACAATGACCGTTTCATTGTAGAAAATATTTGTCTATACTAGCTAGTTATCTTGGCCAATCACCAATCAATTCTTGTAAATGCACAATATGATATATCTTGTTCATTGACATGTGTATACACAACTTGATATAATTCTCACTTTCTTGACTTTTCAAGTACCATTCCATGAGGTGAAAGGTACTATGGGCCCAGGATAAATGATATTTGAAGTTAATGAATTTGACATTGTGGTTGGAACATTTCCAACTATAAGCCAAAGACACCCCTTGAAGAACATGATGTGTCCTCTCAGTCGGCCATTTGTGGATAATAAACTATGTGCTCCAACTTGCTAGTGACAAAGGTAGGTCCAACTGCAAATAGTAGACCCACAAGTAGCTCACACCTCATAACCTTTGTATTTTCAATTGTTGGACCGCATGAAGATGGACAAAGATGAAACTTCACACAAAAGGGAAGAAGGAAAACCATCAAGGGACATGTATTTCCTAGATTGCACATGATTGACAAGGCAGTAAATGGAACATTGCAACAATCTAGCAACTGACAAACCATAAGGAAACTAAAATGATGGGCCCATCACATATGCAAGACAACTAGAGCTTAAGAGGCTAAGCTGGTTTTTTGTAATAAGCATTCTATTTGGTAAAATCCACAAAAGACATTAAATACTACGACCTTAAATTGCACTTCAAACAAGACTCACTTAGAATTTGAACTTCTTGTATATTATGAACCTGGAGCCATTCCCCCCAAAAGGCCACTAGTTATACAGTGCTGCATAAATCATCCCAATTTTCTTACTCCTTGATAAGTTTTCCCATGGTAATTATCTACACACAACTGCAAAAAGTCAAAAAGAAAAAACAGTATGTCTTCTACAAGGTTGGGTTACAAATCTTACTGTTACATCAATGCCAATAATTATGCAGGAGTTAAAGACAAACTAACCATGCAGGAACATCAAGCTCCCTGTAGTCCTACAGAAATAATCCAAGTTTCAGCGTGGACTAGATAATATTATGAATTCCTATGTCAGGCATCAAATTGCCAACACAAAAGATCATAACACAAAATACCAATCTAGAGGTGCAATCAAAATATATATCAACTCGGTACCTAATGTTCTTGTACACTTCTGGTAATGTCCATTGCTCAAGCTCATATGTGAAGGTCACCAAGGCCATCAGAGAACCATTCCTCCCAAAATATGTCAAACAAAGTTTCCCTCCATTTTTCATTCAACATTACCTGTTCACATTTGAGATGGCCTCCAATCCACATATCTTTCAAACATTGAGAATGAAGATTTACCATAACCTTAATGGCACGACGGGCCATGCCAACAAAGTAGCTGCATATCCTCTTAATCACTTCCTGGTGCCCAGGACTTTCTGAAGTAGCTTTGAAGGAGGCAACATCATTTGCAAGTATCTGCTGCTCTTGTCTCTCCCTTTCAACAGACCAGCCATCCCAGCTGCTCATCATGAGATGTTGGATCCGAGATAGGTTATTACCAAACTCCTTTTCTTGGCTTGCATTTTCTAATTGCTCTTTCAATTTACTCAATTGCACATCTTTTATCCTTCCATCAAAATGAAAATTCCATGTGAAGTTAATAGCCATCACAATAGGAGGGGGGCGGCCATGGTATTGAATCCCAGTGGCTTGGTTTGTTACAATGAACTCCTTAACAAAATCCCATTCTTCAGCTGTGTGCTTCCAAGGACGAGGCAATTTTGTGGAGAGGAGGGAAAAATCTCTTAGTAGGAGATAAAGAGGAGACCATGTCCATTTCTCATCTTCTACAGCACACTCTTGTATGAAATCTGTATGACTCCCTATCTCCACTTGCTTGTGTTCCTTGGGCCCCGCAGGAAGGTTCACAAGGGGTATGCACCCTAGTTGCCACTTGGTGCCCTCTTGAATTGCAGCATCTGTGAAACCCTTGTGAAAGCAAGAGCGTTTCACCACATCTCGTTTGCCTTTGCCCACCATTGGATACATCTTCAAACGGTGCCCGATTTTAGGGCACCCTCTATATCGATGGTAGTTAAGGCTAGGCTTGCATTTAAAAACCTCAGTGCAAAATTTGCATCGCCATTGACAACGCTTCTGGCCTTGTTCCTTCGGTAGTTGGCATTGCAATGAGCACTCTGACAACAACTCATTATACTCATCGTCTCCATATTTGTCAGTCCATGTGTTCTTGGCATATGTTAAGGTACACTCCTTCATGACTGCAGTATGAATGCAAAGACACTGCAACTGCCACAAAGTTGATATTAGTATTGGACATTGACTTCTGTTGTTCATCATCCTTTGTGTCTGAAAATTGACATTGAAGGCTGGGACAATCTTGGGAAACTAAACAAATTCTTGTAGACTGCTCTATTAGGAAAAAGTATCTGAAGCTTGGGACAGATATCTATGGCACTTGTAGAATGGATCACACTCATACTGTAACTGTCAATATCACTCAGCTATAGCAAGCTGCATTATTCTCGAGCAGAATCCACTACAGATTGGTTAGCATTCCAAAATGTTTGGAAACACAAGAAATATTTTAGGCCCACAAGCATAAGTAACAACTAACATTATGAGGCATTGCTGATGTGTGGAAATCATGCCACTCTAAACAACCACTTCAATGAACATCCTGATCACCCTCAGCAGCCTCTTGTGCGGTGCTACAATAGAAAAACATGAGACCTTACACACAGAAGATCAGACTCACATTCACATTTCATGATCTGTTCATGAACACACCTGGTCCCTTTAGGTGCTGCTGCAATGGCACACAGTCCAAAAACACCTGTGACAGCAATGGGGTTCAGCCCCAGCCTTCCCTTTGCAAAATTTGTCAAGGGAATCCTACTACCTTTCACCCCTGCACATATTTCAAATGTCCCAAACACATGGTATTCTCAGCAATTACCATATCAGTTGCACACTTCATAGCAAACACTCCAATCATCCACTATGCTTCATGAACATGGGAGCCATGTCAATGAGGTCGTTTTCCATTGAATAGGCATCACATTTATGCATGTCTGAGAGGTTAAAAGTAAGAGAGGTCAAGAGGATTACATATCAGTCTGCAAGCAGTTCATTGTTCAATAGTAGCCCAAATACCCATGTTCTGAGGTGTCATGTTCCATTACTTTACTTGCTTCAGGCTTTTTGTTGATAAACTGCTGGCTCTTAACTATTACCAATTTGTCCAGTTGCATGGTCAATTGTACATCTCCAGCAATACCAATTTGTGGTAAGGAACTTAAAAAGACCACCACTTCTGACTATGCTGCACTTCATGGTATACTTCCAGTATTTTACATGTTACACACTTCAGGAGGTCTCATGTGTGATCCAACATGAGGGGAAAGCAGTCAGTATTATGGATCCAATCACCATATCATTTCAGATGACTGATCCTGGGCATCAATAGTACTTGACCACAAGGTCCTCTAGTTTTTCTTTCCCATTGCAGAATTCAATCTTGTCATTCACATACACTGTACACCCAACAGGAGTGCCCACATCATAAACATGCACTTCAGGTGTGGATGATTCTTCTTTCTTTCAGAAGATGATAGGGAGTGGTGTATGAAATGCTACCAAAAACCTTAGAGGTATTTTCTGGGTGTCATGGATGAGGGAAACCTGCTGTGCACTTAATGAAAGGGGACCCTGCCAAATTGCATTCACTGGTGCAATGACAACTAAAAGCTAGTCCATATGTCAACCTATTCAGTTCAGCCCAACAAACATCTTGTCACATGCTCTGTAATCAGTTCCATGACAAAGAAGACTTTTAACATCTAACCCATATGCAGCATACATTATAGGAGTGTCTAGTGAGAGTGCCATATGCACCTCAAATTATGTCAAGTTTCTCACACACCTTACAACACGCACATCAGTGATTTGGGCCCAAGAGAAGCCCAGAGACCCTGTCTGCAGCTTCTAGGGCTTCTATGCCTGCTCCAATGCCTCTGCCAAGCAATGAATGCTTCTATGCCCGGGCTGATGCAGCTCATTCACATTTACCTTTTACATCCCCACACCCAAATCTGCACATTTTCAGGACATTAGTCTTGAACATGAGCAAACATATACAACCCTCACCTGCTCTGACGTATTTTGCAAAAATGGAATGAACTTATACCACTTGAAATCCATTACTCACAACTGAGACCTCTATAGCTTGATCCTTAGATATGTACCATCTGAAACATAAGTAGTTGATGGAATTAGGCAAACAATGGGCTTCTGCTCAGCACGATGTAAGGATCACCATTAACAAGATGGAACCAATTAAACATGTCCAGCTCAAAAACTGATGCCCCACAAGAGTGGATCAAATAGACCTTACCTAAACCTAACTGAAGATGGCATACACTAAGGATTCTGAGATGTTTCAAGTGTGCTAGAATCTAGGAAGGAGACCAACATCAAGATCTTCTGAGGTTGAACCCATTTGTGTATTGTATTCAGCACTGCGTTCGGCACAATTCCAATTTTTGCTTTCTTCTACGGCTCAAAACTCACCCAACTACTTCCTCGTGCTGAACTCTTCAAGCTCCCACAAAACTTGCAAATCTGAACTAGGTCTAACCTCCTCACCGTCTATAGGAAGAATTTCTCCTCTACAAGCGCCAAACCGTGTCAATTTCCAGGAATGTGATGAAGGAATTCCTGATGAATCCCGTCACACTCCGATCAATTTCCAAACGCAATAACCCACTTCAACGTCTAAACAAAAAGATGTTTACGCTCAGTAAAGCTCAAATCTCATAGAACAAAGCTAGTGTTCATCACAGACTTCATGGATTGTTAGCTAGTACCTAAGGAAGTGGCAAGTGAACTTGGCAAGTCAAGTAAAGCATTTGAATTCAAAAGTTGCCGATGCCGAACTGAAACTCCGTGCTGAGATGTATAAGAAAGCAGTGGAGGGCAGAGAAGAGAGAGAGAGAGAGAGAGAGAGAGAGGAGAATTGTGAAGCCCCTAGATCGGTTGAGAAGTTGTAAAATAGGTAACACAAATTGGGTGTTGCTTGTATCATGTTGTAAATAGTTGACTATGGTGTCTTGCATTTGTTGCGTAATACCTTTAGGTGTTACATATGTTTCCATCTTTGCTTGTTGTACATGTTCTCCATATCTGACTTCTGTAAAGGGTTTGTTTGTACAATCCTGAATCAACCCTTTACAGGATTGTTGTACATGTTGTACATCTTGGTGTTGTAATATTGCAATTGTTGTACATCTGGTACATCATGACTTTTGTATGTAGAGACAAGATTAGGACAAGTTGTGTGTTGGACATCTTGACATCATGTGAGTTGTACATGTTTCACATGTATGGTGTTATTATTCATACATGGTGGGACTGTTTATTGGCCCGGAAGTGGTTGTCAAGTGGTGTTGTTTCTAGTAAAGGGATATATTGATTGAGCATCTCCATTCCGGCACCATGGGATCAAGTGTTGACTATTTCAAGCCTACTCACATATGGTTAACACTAAAAGGTAAAATATCCATTCCACTTGGGATATCAATTATCCAAATGTTCCTCCTAGGTAACCTTCTTGCTTCAAGTTGGTTTGGGGAGCGCTGGGATTTCTTGTAAGGATTTTCGCAATGTAGCCAAAGTGAGGATAATCCAAAAAATAATTTAGCCAAATTTGGCTACATATTAGATATGAAGGTAAAACAAAAAAGAATCTTTCTATATTTTTGGCTACCTTCTGGGAAGTTATCATAAGACTCTGATGACTTGGAATTTCAAGAATTCAAAATGTGGTGAATTTGAGCCATTTTTCTCAGGAAAAATCGTTTGTAGACGTTGAAATCATATTTTTTCAGGTCAAAATTTGGCAAAATTGCACCATAAAAGAAACACTGCATATCTTAAGGTTTCAATTTGGTCTGGGGACCACATGCCTATTAAGAGTGAAGCGATAGCCACCAATGCACCATCCATTGGATCAAATGATGGTAGGTCATCTTGGCTGATGATGGGCTAAATCAAACTTTGTTAACTACTAGGAAGTGATTTGAACACAATATGAACAATGACATTTTCTTGAATAACTTGTCTGATCACAACCAATTGGTTCACAAGTTCTTTAATAGTTTTGACAAATTTAATTATAAATAAATAAAATTCCTTGATATGCACTAAGTGCAATTTATTGAAGAGATAAATAAATTTTGCCATGTTTTGAATCTCATTTAAATTTTGCAACATCTTCCAACAAGTTGTTAGGTTTATTCATTTGATATATAAAGTATGATTCCATCTTTAATAAACATGATCAAAATTGCCATGGCCTTGTCCTTTCATTCTTATGTGATTAAAACATTTCACCATCTTTAGTTCATCCACTCTTGTGATGGGATCATCAAACCTTGCTACCATTGATGTAAAATCATTTTTTTTTCACTTGAAGTTTGTGCAAGTGTTTACACACCGATGATTGGGGTTACAATCGGTTTTACTAGGTCATTTGCATAATTTTTCATGCTTTAGGACTATTTGGGACTATCTTCATCTTCACCTTCCAAACAATGTAATTAGTAGTGCACTCAAGTTTGTTAGATTGTGAAATATAGAATGATTGATCCCCCATTATGATGACTTGTTGATATAATTCTTAATTTTCAATCCTTGTGAACTTGGCATTAATATCAACAACTTAACAAATCATAATAAGTTTTTAACATGTAGCTTTTCATCATTATCTTGAACAAATCAAAACTTTCAATGTGCAATCTCACTTTGATACCGTGTGAAGAAAATCACTTCATTAACATGCACAATGAAAAATACAAAAAATGTAATCAACCACAGACCAACAAGGCATAAATATATATGCATACATGTTCATATATGTGCAGGAACTAGATCATTAACAAAACCAAATGGTGGAACTTGAAGATGATCTATTTACTAATCTACTAATTTTGTTAAACAATGAAACAACAATTGCACAGCAATGGTACTACATGAAGTTGGAACTTAATGTTCTTGAATTTTTTGACATAAAATATGGGGTTAGATGTGATTTTTTAAACAATTTGACTTCTTCATTTATTTATTTTTCTTTCAATTTTGAATATTTCATGTTCCATTATCAACCTTGTATGCATTTTTAAAACTTTAAAATATTACATAATCACATAGACTACTTTGCATGGAATCAATGGTATAAAATCTTAAGTGTTTCAAGTTTTACATTTCATCCAACCAATCACAATTTTGCATAAACATATCAAATTTCATCTTATTAGAATGATTAAAATATTAGTGTTTAGGGTAGATATTTACATGCCACATGTTGTATGCATATTTTTGTTTCAACATTGTAGTGTCGAAATATTTATTTATTTTCAATGCAAGAAATTCAACACCCGTAGTCAAACTTCAATTGAAGGATGTGAAAAGTTTTTGGAAGTTTGATAATGGGTAGTATGGGCCTACACATTGCACATTTTTCACACTATCCTTTGAGGTTGTGGCTATTCCAAAGCTTGTTGCACACTCCTCTCACATAAACATAAAGAAAAAGGTAGAGAATAAAAGACAAGGAATGAGGGAGAAAGTGTGGATGAAAGAAAAAAATCAAATCAAAGAGAAAACCACTACACAAGTGTAGCCTAGGCTATGTTAGTGGGAGTTGGGCCTTTACCTTTCAATGATTTTGCTACCCACCCAAATAATAGTAACAAATTGGTTTGTTTATTTTCTTGTTTTTTAATCATGATTGTTGATCTTTAAAACATTGTTGGCCCTTAGAATCTCACAATTATGTATTTTTTGTGGCTTTTCATGTTTCCTTTATAGAACTATAAATCTTTGTTAATTTCATTGAATTGCTTTGTCATGATAGCTACAAAACAACTTTCTTGGATGAAATTTGTTAAGTTCATTAGTGAAGAAGGCAATGAAAATTTCAATAGTTTTTCATAGCTTTCAAATACAAGCATGTGTAAATTCAACATTTATTCCTACTTTTATTTTGAATCATTTTTTGACAACCCCTAGTGAAAGCTCAAAAGGTGGTTCCTTGAACTACATTCTTCAATGTGCTACTTTCCACAACATAGGATCCTTTAACACATGTTTTTTTATATTGTGAAACATGTATTAGAAAAAAAGGGTGAAAAAGGTATTAGAAAGAAGGGAACATACATGAATTGGCTCATTAAGGTTAAATGATCTTTACTTAAAGTTGATACAATGAAACATGTTATATTTTATTTACAACATTACATTATTTGAAATGACCCATAAGTACTTATATCAAATAAATTTCATATCATGTTATGATTGTATTCGAGCATATCAATTGCAATTCCCTTATTATAATTGGTTCATGTGTAATTTCTTTGTTGCAATTGTTTTGTGTTTAAAATGCAATTATGTTGTTGTATTATCTCATGGTATCAAATAAAGGTCATTTTTTCTCTTTGTTGTTCCTTTTGTTCAATTGTTGTGATTTTGTATAATCTTGTATGTGATGGCTATGAAGGAAGCTAGGGTCACATTCAAGCCCTTTGAGAAAATTATTTGTATTAATTTATACATTTTATTTAGAGTAAACGGGAGATCCAAGCCAAATTATGTTCCTCATGTTTAAAGAAATTGTTAATCCACACCAACTTCACACGAAGGACAACTTGCACCAAGACCTGATTTGGTATAAAATTTCTATGAATTGCTTTTAGCAATGTGAGAAGTAGGACAATCTTTGAATGTTGGGATTATGCAATCCTATTTATTTCAATGGATCATGATGTTCATACTATAGTTTCAAACATGTATGATACCATTTCAATAACATAATAAATATTGTATAACATATGTTTAAAAACTCAAATGTGTCATAAATCCTGAGTAGGCATTAACCTCGTTTCAATGGGGCAAGAACTTATATGAGAAAAAAAAGCTCAAAAGATATAAAGGTGATTGGAATGGGAGACAAGCAATAAGTGATATGTTACATGTCATTTGCATCCAATGGTACATTGTTTTCTTTTTAAGTTATTTTTGCTATATTAAAATATATTGTTGCTTGCCCAAATTTGAAAGTGGAAGAAAATACTTGGATTATGAATTTCATTTCATAATGGCATAAAACCACTATTCAAACTTGGAAACATGTTAGTATCTTGTACATCATATTCTTGTTCCATATTTTGTGGATGTTGTTGAAGAATTGTCAATGTCAAGGAGTCAAATAATGATTTTGTTAATTGTTTATTGGTCCATACACAAATACAAAAAAGTTTCTCTCATGGATGAAAGATATCCATAGATTTGTGTCATATTCGTGTCGACTAACTACACATGAAGATTACAACTTGTAAACGTCATTTTGCAAATGCCTCTCAAGTGTAACTTTGCAAGTTGTTTCCAACAATGGTTGGTAGCATCCAACAAAAAAAATTCTAAAAAATGTTGAACTGAAAGGACAAAAGAATTCCAACAAATCTGTTTTCAGTGGGAGGTACACTTTTTAAGTAGAAAAGAGTTTTGCCATTTTGGACCAATATTTTTTTTTGCAATTCCCTGATGTCACCAGAATGGCGAGCATCCCTCGGCAGATTTCCACTTTCGTGGCAACTCTTTTCCAGAGAACTCATAAATGTATAGACAGTAGTAAAGGTGAATGTGGCAACAGTCTCCCCGCAAAAAATCAGTTTTCTTTCACAATTTGACAATGTTTTAAAAAGGGAATTTGTGACAAAATATTGTCTTTTCAGAAAACCATGTCACCAATTGATGATTTTTTTGGCCCGAAAAATTTGTCCCAAAAAATAAATACTGATATCAAACACATACAAGAACATGTTCAAAATCTGAGTATTCACTAATGGCAATTGGGAGGAGCCTCCCAAGCCAATTCATGTGCAGGACGCTGGTGATGTCCTGTGACTGCAGCTAGGGTTCTGGCAGATTCTTGGCCCACCTCTGGACAGGTCATGGGTTGCAATATGGCAAGCGGCAGTGCGTCCATTTTACAGGATGACTAGTGGAACACCCCCCTATGACCTGTGACAGAACCATGTGAGTGCCGTGCTGTGCACGTCATACTGATGCCCACAAAGCTTATAGGCAGTGGTTTTTTTTTGGCGAAATTTCTGGTGAAAATGTAGGAATTTTGTTTCTCTAGGTGTAATTCCACTAGTTTTGCTTTTTGGTGGGGGGGAGGAGGGGTCTGGGTAATGTCGCCAAATTTTTTATATCAGAATGTTTTAAAAAAACACTGCTTATAGGTGGGCAAGTCTGACCAATGGCCATTATTTGACATATTGTCACTGGGGGAGATTTTGGCACATCATTAAGGACTTTGCATACTATTTGCTAGACCTCACTATACACCACTCACATGCATTGGAAAGCCAGTTGACACCTTCATCTCAGGGCTAGAGATTCCGCCCTTCGTCCTAAGCTCTACTGAGTAACACCGAAACATGTACAACACCCAACATGTCAAACATATGCCACACCCCAACATGTACAACATATACAACACCCAACTTATGTTACAAACAAAAAAGACACTCTAATGTATAACATGTACAACATGTACAACACCCAGACTTGTCTTTCATACAAAAAGACACTGTAATGTAAAACATGTACAACATTTAGGCTACAACAAGCAAAAGATGTAAAACATATACAATACCAAGATCTTACGCGACATGTGCACCAGGCAACAAGTCCTACATATATGTAAAGAGTCAGGACTCTATACCAGAAAGACACAAATTTTGAACATGTGGAAGCATCATCGCCCAAGCACTGTCTTATTTCACAATTCTTCCACTCATCTCTGCTCTCCATAGCTCTCTTCTCTGCTCTAGTCCACAACTTTCTCATACATCTGATCACTGATTTACCGAACTCTGTGCTCTCCACACCTCTCTTCCCTGCTCTTCACAACTGTTTCATCATGCTTATTATCTTTGTTGCTTGTGCCAGGAGGAACAACTAGGAGGCCATTCAGCAGCAACTAGAGGCTTGAAAATAAACAAGTGTTTAGAGTAAAATAAAGGACTGTCACTGAAGATTAGGGGGGGCGACATTCCTGAGTGATTTTCTTCGGCTCTTTTGAATCCAGTCAGGCTTTGAATACGCGCGTTTACAGCCAGAATTGTATCCCAAGAAAACCATTTGAGTCCTTTTTCCCAGCAATCAGCGGTGTGGCTATAGAGATGTGAGTTCTACTGAGACAAAACATCTCCCTTTTTTTTTCGCGCTTGAAGTGGGTTCATGCGTTTGGAGATTGTTCGTCTACAAACCGTGAACTGTGGACTCATCAGGTGTGCTTCATTCATTTCCTTCTAATGTGATTTCATGCTTGTAAACGGTCTGTTATGGAGAGGGCGAGGAGGTTAGGAAGCAGGTGAGAACAGGTCAGGGTTGCATATGTTTTGCACATGTTTGAGTTTAAAGTCCTCAAAATTTTGCAGTTTTGGGTGTGGGCATTTAAAAGGTGAATGCAGACAAGTTGCACCCTAGTAAGAATCGTTGTTTGCCAGAGGCATTGGAACGGGCATGGAAGCTGCAGAAGTT
>Ga0209611_10002943_pt1 | contig 29823 bp, 20 predicted proteins | sample S1TSphgellanicum_3_FD_187693 | JGI IMG/M metagenome (GOLD analysis project Ga0209611, IMG submission 187693) | Host-associated microbial communities from peat moss isolated from Minnesota, USA - S1T2_Fc - Sphagnum magellanicum MG (SPAdes) (version 2) | ecosystem: Host-associated > Plants > Peat...
GGCATCTCCAGACGGTACGCTCTCAAACATGTCTCCACCAACGTGCTCCACCCCTGTCGAGCATTTGGAAATTGACAGTAATGAGTGGCTGAAGTTCTGCTCGAGTGTTAAGGTCAAAAACTACTTGATGATCTACGAAATGGCGAGAAGCGAGGACATCATGATCGAGCAATACCAGGATAGGCAGGCGAGGCTGCGGCGACATGGGGTAGATCATAATTGATTCCTCGGATGTGCGGGTACTTGGCAGTGATAATGACAAGCGAGGATGCTGTACCTCCTCCAACATCCACCAAGCATTTCACGTCCTGGAAGCCATGGTAAGCCCGCAAAACAGCTTGCATGTAGAGCCGCGAGTGGTGACCCATCGCCGCGTTGAAGATTTTTTCTGGCCGTGGATTGTGGCTCATATACTCGAAAATACTCTCGCCGTGCGCTTTTCTGAAAGAGTCCGTGCTATCGTCCAGAACTGTCGCAGACAGATGATGCCACGGTTTTAGGAAATCCCCATCCTGCAACATGACCAGAAGGGGCGCCAATGAAGCTGCGTCCTCATCGCCCCTCACAAAATAAGTACCTACGGGTTGCAGCGCGTAGCAGCGCTCCGTGCTGCTGCTGTTGCTGCAGCTTGAATTCCCATTCGCGACTGTGACAACCGATTCACTGACAACATTCTCGCTGGCCAGTAGACGCAAGATACGCTCCAAATACCTATCGTTGAGTCCGGATAGTCCGGCGCTATCAGGTTGAAGCACTTGTGACGCAATCTCCTTCGCCGTCAAGCTCTTACGAGGTCCGCATGCTTTTGCGAGTATTTCGAACACACCTAACTCGATAGCCGCTTTCACAGCCGCAGGCACAGCCATCGTGGTGGCAAGTCTCATGGCCGCGTGCCTTGCAGCAGCATCTTGCTCGCCATGAATTCCATTGCGCAATGGAATCTCATGACGATCCTCCTCCGTCGCCTGTGCATGATCAGTGCTGCTGTTTACTGCCATGCCCTACGACAAAAGCGAAATCACCACCTTGCTTGCAGGCGTGCACAATTGTGTGCTCAGTCTCGCTCACCAGAAACCGGGTTTCTCTTCTTGTCGGTGTCTTTGAGGAGAAGGCCTTGAGCGCTCTTCAGAGCAAGTCGCCCCGTCCTCATTTGAGATCTCAAACGAGATTTTAAGACCTGAATCGGCGGGGGTTGTAGGAAAAAGAAACATTTGCTTGGTTTAGGGTTTAGTTTACGTGTTGGTTTGAAAAAATAAAATTTCAAGCCTACACACAACCTGGATGCCCAAAGGCAGGATGACTTTCCAGATAGCTTTATTCCCTCCTAGAAATGCTGAGGGGGATTAAAAAAACAAAACTTTTGGGTATCATGGAGAAAAAAATTCTTCCTGATTATTACGGGTTTTGATGAGGTGCAAGGCGTCACCTTGCACGTCACTTGACGTAATGGTCTTACTTCTGGAACTCACCCTTCCTAGCCTAGCATCCTGAACAACTGAACGTGCACCCCTCTTACACCTTACACTCACAGCCTGAGAAAAATTGAAACCCAGTGTGAGGAAGCCCACAGAGTTGAACCACAGCATCCAAGATCTGAGCGAGGACACAAACTCAAAGATAATTTATACACTCCTTTATAGCTGTGTGAAATTCACATCTCACTCTAATTCACTGTACGTAGTACAGAGTATCAAAATCCCAAGTCTCCTAAAACAATGACTCATTGCTGGGTCTCACATTCTTCCAGTCCTGACTAGAAAAAGGTATGCCTTGCATAACTATTCTCTACCTGGTTATCATATCAATTCCTCTTTTCTCCCTCCCCTGTCCTGGCAGTCAGGGCCTCCTGAATACATCTCTCTTCCGCCCTTTCTCTAGAAGCTTCTTGATTTCAAAAGCTCCATTTAAAAATTATAATCAGAGTGTCAAGGCTCCTAGAGCCATCGATGCTAGCATGTAAATATCGGATCCTTCTACATTACACCTGTTAGAGCCATTTGTACAGCTATAGTGTTACCATTTTGAGCAACTTGTTGAATGTCCAAGTCAAGTCACCACATTCATAAGAAAGTGGGGATTTTTTCAATTTTGGCGATCCTGATGTGTACCACATGGTTCCGTCATGTTTCCACCAAGTTCCCAAGGGTTTGCAATTTGTTCATCACGTTCTCAATATGTTCTAAATGAGTTTAAAGAATCTCAAACCCCTACTCTTTATTGAAGAACTTTCATTGTGTCACAGAGCATTCCAGAGTTTTTCTCTCTGTATTTGAAAGAATCTTGGTCCTAGTTCTAATTTTTATTTATTTTTATAAAGCCTCTGATCCGTTCTTGAGACTAGTTCTTTGTATATGCACCTGGCTAAGTCTAGATAAAGTTTGGTGCACATGAAAAGACGGCTAGATTATTAGCACATGGGAAGATTTGTCTTGATTTAGATTGGAGCATTGCGAAGAGTGCAAACGCATGAGGTTTTCTTGGATTGTAAATGATCTCAATGCAACTTTTGCCTCTATGGACATTGGGTTCATCTATAAATTGATTAGTTTTAGTGTATTCCACCTTTAATGGGTTTAGGCTTCAATGCCTTCACTTCGCATAAAGAACAACATGCTTTTCCAAGTGTATTTCTTGGATGATTATGAATTAAAAGACCACATGAAATAAATAAATAAATAAATAAAGGGAAAACACCTGGCAAGGGAACAAGAGAAGAAAAAAGAAAGGATCGAAGTCCAAACAAAAGATCGCACCTAAAAATGTAGAACCCACATTGGGGAGCCCTAAGAGAAGAAAACATGAAACTTAGGACCTAAACCTATCATTAGTAGCATGAAGCAAGTCATGCAAGGAGATGAATGAAAAACCTAGAAGGACACCAAGCTTAGAAAAGGGCTTTCCTACTACCACAACTATCTAATGCGAGTATTGGTGGCTTGAACTCTTTAAAGAGCCATTAACACTCTTGGCTTATAAAATGAGCATATAATTAAAAAAGGATGACCTCCAAAACCCTTCATTGACTAAGCCATGTTGGCACATCAATGAAGTCATTCACCTACTAGTATAAACATCCAAATATCTCTATTGCTAGAAGGATGAAATCATTGTCCCTTAGGGTGTCGATCGTGGTGTAACATAATCTTTGCATGAGCTGCAATCCATTAGAAGAAATCTTGTCCTTTGTAACCAATCAACAATTGACTATGTGTCCTCAATAACTATATAAATGACTACAGTCACAAAACAAAACTTGATTTCTAATGTGTAGGCAGTTGTAGCCATATGTACAACTTCAATATGACTCATGGATGTGATAACATTGATGAACTTTTTGCATTATATTTTTGTCAACCTTTTTTCATCCATTCACATTATAATTAGTTCACTAAATATTTAAAAAGATGACATGGAAATTCTAGATGCCATATGTCCATAAATGTGACAAAGCTGATTAGATATTAATTGTATTATACATGGTGTGGAATATTTGTGTTGATTTGTAAATAGTAATCTATGATTTTATGTTATGTGGGTAAAAGCATAGTAAAAGGAACCATGAAAATCAAGGTCAGTACTGCATTTTACACATGCCTTACATGTATTAATATATTAAATATCAAAACTATATTTTAATTTTTGGGACTGGATATTAATATTGAGACCAAACATGACTCATTATAATAAAAATTACATTTTTTTGCATGAGAACCTAGATTATAAGCAAATGTATTTTATTTTTTTTAACCATGATGACAAATTTTGAACTTTTTTTACCATTAATGACATTTAGAATCAAAATCAACAACATTCATTAGATACAATTAATGGTGATTTTCCAAAGTAATGTAAGTGCAATTTTAAGCGTTGTCAACAACTTACTTGGGTCCTACTAACCCTATCACATGTGAGCATCACCACATGGCATGGAATTATGTCTACAAAATGACTTTCAATTTAATAATGGATACTTGTGGGGATCCACTATATTTTGTGACATGTCATCACTTTCATGTGACATGGCTTTATGTCTACAAAATGACTCTAGGTTATTCTTTGTATGGATACTTGTGAGGCCCATAGGATTTTGTGACATGGATTTGCATTATATTGTGACATGCCTATATGACATCCAAATGACACCAAAACATGACAATTTTACTCTCATCGTGGTAACATAAGAAAGATTATTAAATGACTTTTTAAAATTTTGAAGTGGATTAAAATAAGAATCTTCACTTGGAAATTGATATAAATCCAATAACATTAATTTCCTTATGACAATTTGACATAAAATCTACTTAATCTAGTATACAAAATTGATATTAGATTATATTAGGGGTTTTTAAAAAAGAAGTTGACACTTCAAAAAATTGTCTACCAAAATTTAAACAAAACGACTAATGAACACAATCCAACAATGCAAAAATGTGCAAAATTTAAAATCATTCCATTTAGTACATATTCTAAATAAAATGCCAGAACATGAAACCAAACATTATCATTTCAAATTTGGCACATGCTAAAAAATGATCTTGGCCTTAGAACTCAATGGCTCCTATTAAGAAATACATTTTGGTGGTGGAGGGGGTGTGTTTGGAGCACTTAAACCACCTATTTTTGAAGTTGTCATAATGAACGCATCTTTTGTGCCAAACATTTCTCTCCTAGAACAAACCTTTTTCTTTAACACAACCTTCCAACTTGGCCTCTTAATGTCATTAAAAAACAACATTTGGGTTACTTAAAAAGGGAAAATAAATGATTTAGACGTGATTGGCAACTTGTGGCAGAAGTTAATAGTGAAGAATCCAATTTCATCACGGACATAAGTTGTATTACCTCGATTGTCTTCTCATTTCACCCATTTACAATTGAAAAAGTTGATAGGGGTACATTTTATTAAAAATATTTTTCAAGATGCCAACATCTTGAATGCATAAAAACATCTATCACATCATTAGTTGGTCAGTCAAATATCACTATTACAAAACATGGTTTTTCACATAGTTCAAGTTAACTAATTGGTCTTTTTTTATTAATGGACAATCCATTTTGACTAGGGGCCCGAAACATGTATTTTTTGACCAATCAACTTGACTAAGGTGATTTATTTGATCAGTACATCTAGTCAAGTTAGACAACCTTGGTCAAAATGGCCAATGGGTTTTAATCAAATGGGACATCTAGTCAAATTAAACATAAGAAATTGACATCATTAGTCAAAATGACCAATGTTCTCCAATCAAATGGGACATTTTATGCCTATTACATATTTACTTTTTATTTCCCACTTATAATTTTACAACCTACCTACTTACCTACCTATTCACCCACCTTCTTACCTACATACTACCTACCTACCTAGATGTATTACCTACCTACTTATTTACCTGCTTATCCATTCACCTATAACCTACCTAAATGTACTACCTACTTATTTACCTACCCACCCACCCACCCATCTCCTACAACATGCTTACTTTCATACCTCATAATCTTGTGGTGAAATGTCAAAATAAATGTGTGAAATAAAAAAATTAACAAAAGTTGAACACCTTTTGATTGTGTGATCCATCAGTTAAGGACCTGATTTATCATTGGGGAGGTCAAAGGTTCAATTCTTAACATTATAACCTATGTACACGCTTAAGGGGCTAAGGTAGATAAGGTAGGTTAAATAAGACATACTATGTTAGGTTAAAATAGGTCAAATAGGATAGGGTAAGGTAGGGTAGGCCTACCTACCTACCTTTTTACGATCTACCTGCCTGCCTATTTTTTTACAACCTACCTACTTACCACAATTTTTTTTTATCCGGGCAAAAATTTGACTAATCAAAATTACTAGTCAAAATGATTAGTCAAATGGTTCAATCAAAAAAACCACCCTAATCACAATGAACATGTCAAAATCAACTTGTCCAAAATGATGGAAGGTTTTTTTTTATGCATATTCAAATTGGGTATTTTTTTATTAGATTTTCGAATAAAAAAGTACCATGTTTTTTAGTAGTGTATTGAAGTAATCCCACTATCAAAGGTTTGTAACAACTCACTTTTTGATTCTGCAACCTTAAAATGGTTTCCATATGCTTTGATGCGAGTGAACTGAATAGCTACTTGAGAGGGTTCACTACATAAATGCACCCTATCTATATCTTTAGGGTTTCCCAGATCAATCAGCGCCCCATACACAACATCTTTCACCCACTCATGGTGAAAGAACATTATAGGAGACCATTTTAGGCAAAAAAATGTACTATTTTTAGGCATATTTAGGTATATTTTGGGGGCAATTTTTTAAAATTTTCATCTTGCCTTTTGATAAACATATAAAATGAATTTTAATACAAAATTGTCCAACATAATTCTTGTCATCTTTCAAATGAAAGTAAATTTTCAACAAACTATTTTTTTTCAACACACTTATGTTCATTTGAATGAAAAACTTGTCTATATGTTTTTTTGTGAAATCATATTCAATATATGATAAATGTTTCATCAAGTTTTACAATTATTTGAATCAATTTTAGAGTATATTTGCATTGTGCAATATATCATGACAACATCTACATTCTCACAAATATACTCTTTAATCATTTAATATTAATAAAAAAATGTTGTTTTCTTTGACAATTTCATTATTTGGCTATTGAACTACCTTATTTTGAATATGAAAACCACTTTTAATATTGATTTGGTGGAAGTGAAAAGTTGCACAATTTCAAAAAATAGTATTTGTGACAACATTTTTTGGCCACCATAATGTGTTTTCACCCCTCAATGAAAAAGGGTGTGTTAAGGTTGGAAACTTGTTCTAATTTCCACTTCCTACATTAGTAACAAAGTCAATATATTAGTGGGTTATCATATGGTATTTCAAGAAACCAAAATGTTGAAAAAACATTTGAACATCAAATAAAAATAAAATCATGTTCAAGCTTTTAAGAAAAGGTTTGTAGCCTCATGTTTACTCCATCCAAGGTGTCATAATTGATATGTTAGTTAGTACATAATGGTGGGCTAGGTCCCTTAAGGTTGGACTCATCATAAATTTGGTCCAAGCACCTTCTACTACCTCACTAACATCATGCTCTTCTTCATTTGCATCCCATACATGTCGTTGCACAACTTCAAAGCTTTGTAGATATTCAATGACAAAACCAAAACATTCATCACAAATGTAACCCTCGGCCATGGATGCCTCAGGTCTTGCCATATTTTGCACATATGTCTTCAATGTTTTCATGTACCATTCCACTGGGTACATCCACCTACTAGCAACAAGTCCACATAAATCTATTTTGTCGACAAGATGATATAATAGATGTGTCATAATGTTGAAAAATGAGGGAGGAAATGCATCTGCACCACAACTAGGGTGATTACAACATCAGTTTGAAGTGATTCAAACTCATTTGGGTTCCAAATCTTGGAGCATATCCTCCTAATTTTTTTGGAAACTTTCATCACTACCATGCAAGGTTCTAGTGCTAAAAGTCCTTTCAATACAAATTTGGCAATATTTGTTGCATTAAAACATGGTAATCATGCAACTTTAACCCCCCAAAATTCTTTTTCTTAATGTATTTTGCCATATTTGATACATGTCTCATTGGTCAATGACAACTACACCATATCTAGGAAAATTATGGATTGTCCATACCACAATACCTTTTAAAGAAAATGACTTGGAGCCCGAGGGTTTCCACACATCATAGACTGCAACTCTAAGCCATAGTTCTTGAAGCTCTTCAATTAGGGGTTGCATATAAACATCAAAAAAATTTAATGTCATTTAATCCTTCCCTAAAATCAGCAATGCAAGCATAATGAAAAATTTCTTGGTGACCAAGGAGGTATGTTGTAATTCAACAACATCATAAGCCAAGTGGACCATGTGGTCTGTTATAGTTTGAATGGGTTCACACCATCAGTAACTAAAGCAAAATGGAATTTTTAAGGATTTGAAGTTAAATTTGGAAATTTTTCATGAACATGTTTCCAAGCCTTTGAATCACATGGGTGTTTCAATGGACCATTAGGACTACTATTTTGTGAATCCCACTCCATTAGTTCAAAAAGAGTTGGTGTCCTACACACTCTTTGAAGTTTAGGGATTATTGGAAAATGACACAACATTTTCACTAACAACTACTTGTTCGATTCATCCCTATAACATAGCCCGTCACATTTAGGACAACAAATAGCATCACTATGCTCCTTTTTAAATAAAACACACCCTTGGGCACATGTTTGAATCACCTTGTAATTTAAGCCAAGTTTTTGTGTCAATGTTTTGGTTGCATAATAGCTACCCATTAAACAATTGGGTTCAAGTAGTAAATGTTGATGAAGGAATGCAAACAATTCATCTACAAGTTTGTTTATGACCCCATGCACTCTACATAGATTCACAAGAAATATGGTTGCTCCTAGTTTGGTGTAGTTTGCACCTGCATATAACTCCATTGCATCCTCCAGCACCACTAGGTCAAAATTGTGTGGTTCAACTCCATCTTGTTTAACTGCATCATTCACAACTTATTGTTGGCCTTCCAAAAACTCATCCACTTAATGATCCCCATCACCACCATTAAGGTTAACTTCATTCCTTCTAGGCTCTCCTAACCCATTAACAATTTGAAAATCCTCTTCAACAATTTGGATAGTTCTATCTTTTAATGTGATTGGTTCATCTTGTCATTGGAATGCATCAGCTACCATGGCTTGCATATTTGTCCCTAAATCAAGTCCTTGGGTAGGTTTTTGAATAGGTTTTCTAAAATTTTCCTTCCACTCCTCATCTGATGAGTCTTTATCACATGGGCCTTTCCAAATTCTATGAAAGGGATCCCTTCCATTCAATAATAGATGTATCTTAATAGTATGTAAGGCACATACAAACCATCCTTTGCATTTGTTACAAAGACAATGAAGAGAAATCAACCCATATAGTATGGCCCTCTTTCCCTCCCTTTTCCACAACCTATTATCCCTATATTTCTACCTTGATAAATGCCAAAGTGGCAATCTCCAAAGGTCCATACTTGACGTGGTCAATAGTTCAACCTTGCAAGCAAAGCCCACAACCATAGGTGTCATCCAACAACCCATATATATTTTATTCTTCTTCTTGCCTTTTTAACATGTAGAATTTTGAATCAACATAAGTATCCAACTAATAGACCCAATATTTGAAGTTTTTTTTCTCCAATCAAAGTATGAACTTGAATGTTTTACTTTATTTCATCGATCACTTCGAAACAACAAAATTCAATAGCTATTAGTTCATGGCAGCCTCTTGATTAGATGCATCATAATCTTACATTATGAACATTGTGGGTTCATTCACAAATATAGGAACCATTTTTCATGTTTTCATGTCAAAAATTATATTAATATTACACATTTTTTTAATACATTTTGATGATAATGTTTGTAATATATTATGAAAACATGTGTAATAATTTGAAATGAATCTAATGAAATTTGAATTCTCAAAAGCATTGATTAATCACTATAACGAGTGTTTTACAGTGCTTTTATTGCTTGAAAAAACTCATAAATGACTCTTAAAGGACTTGAAAATGACATAATTTTGGAAAGATTCTTAAAACACATATTCACACAAAAGTATAATGTAACATATTTTTGAATCAAAAGGATTTCCTTATGACTTTTTGCAACTTACAAATGGAATATTCCTAGTATATACCAAAAATATTTCAAAATAAATAATCATTGAAGTCCTTATTAAGGGTGCACCCATGATTCCTTATTTTGTGAATGTACCCTTGTGTTTCTTTAATATCTTTTAGAGTTTCTTTGTCAAATTATTGTACAAAATTCCATTCCAAATAGAGCCCATATTTTGAATTTCTATCAACCAAGTCTTTCCAGGTTTTATTACATGAACGCAAAGCAAATAGACAAGCAGTTCAATCCTCCACCAACAAAACAAAGCAAATTTAAGGCCAAATGTGGTTCAAGACCACAACATTTGGGAAAATTGAACAGAAGTCTCCCATTGCCATTTAGGAGTGCTTGTAATATAATATATAAATCTCACATACAATTGTATTTAATTACAAATCAATGTGTATAAGTTTTTTTGTTGGTCACATGAGATCACTTATAACCAACTAGTTGATGGTTATTGCCATAGCTTGTATCACTGTCAAGAAAGACTATAAATAAAATAAGTTGTAATAGTTGAAGATAATTCTTCATAAAAAAGGAAACTTTAAGCTTAATGTTTTCACTTCAAACCACAATCAATCAAAATTCATGATGTTTTTGGCAAAATTTCTTGGATTTAAATAGGGGTTCATTTTTTGGTTAGAAAAATGATACCTTGCAAGTGCTTATCTCAAGGTGGAGACACTTGGCCCCAGTAAGACCATTGAACTATGCCATCATCACTAGCTCATTATTAGCTTTTGATACTCTTGATAGGAAACAACAACCTATAACAACAACCTAGTTATGTAGCCCAATTGCAACTATTAGCCACTAAAGTAACATAATGTCTTTTGTACAATTTATCACTATATAATCTTAGAAACTCTATTTAAACAACCTACATAAAATATTAAATCTTTTCTGAAAATGTACCTTGTTCCATCACAATCATCACTCATTTCCTATTGTTGAAAGAAAATCACATGCACTTTCATCAAAGTGTTTCAACTTCCCCCAAACACAAAGAAGAAATGCTTTTGCCATGCACCTCTAATGTTAATTGAGCTCCATCAAAAAAGATGTTTGTTAAGGAGGGAAAGTGGTTACAAAGGTTAGTAGTTTTGCCTCTAGAAGCAACAAACCCCATATCAAATCAATCCACATTGGACTACCATTTGAGGGAGGTAGGCTAGGAGTTAATAAACTTGAAATTGTAAGCATTTACAAGACCTCACTAAAGAGATGTGTATGTAATTGAATCCCAAAAACCACAATAGTCTTAGAGTTTCAAGATAATATGCTTAAGGAGGAAACCAAGATTCATGAAGAAGAAACTGCACAACCAATCCATCAAGATATAGAAGCCCCCATAGTGCTAATGAAGCCATGCAACCACCAAATTTGCAATCCTATTATTATTGCTTTTGCTGCTCCTTCCTTAGCTTTGCAACAAATGGGAGAGTTGGAGGGCAAGAGCTTTTCAATGATAGAAAAGACCAAAATGAGAATGGAATGACAAATTTTCAATCTTTGTGTGATAGGTGTAAGAGATCATCAAATGGAAAAGCATTGAATAAGGGGGGGTCATCAAGATCCCGTTCACGACTAAAGCGACATTCACAAAAACCAGCAAAATCACATTTTTGCATTGAATAAAAGCAAGCGCTTAGTGCAAGGAGGTTCTTTAGGAGTGAATGTAAAAAAACAAACAAAAGAAAACTTTCTTCTAAGCTTGAAAAGTCTAGAAACGAATTTAGATTCAAGGAAAATTCCCAACTAGTCCTTCCTCCACATGTGTAAGACATCACACATCATCAATGTCAAAGGCTCCAATCTTCTTGAATAATGGAACCGAAACAGAAATTTTGTCTTACTCAGAATACAATTTTTTTGATGTGGAAAAAGAAGTTGGTTTAAAATTTGTTGAAGTTGCATTATAAATTAACAAGGCCTAGAATGACAATAGCTAAAAATAGGAGCCATTCAAAATTGAAAACAAAAGCAACATTAGTTGGGCCAAGCTTGCAAATAGTGGTTCCACGCTTATAAAGTTCTTGCTATGCCTCCTCCCCTATGTCTACTAGTGTGCCTTTCTCATGTACTATTGATCCATGTTGTCCCAAAAGTCTTGCATTCTCTTTTTGCAAAAAAAATGACCATTAAACTTAAAACCTAAACCTCTTTTTTTATGTCCTTTATCACTAATGTGTCCTCACTTAGCACTAACATCAACATTAACATTGGCATTGATTTAGTTGCTATTAGGGCCATAGCTTCATATTTTCAATTGCATGTGTGAATGATCTCAAGCTTGGATATAAATTTCTTTCCAAATACTTGTCCTAGAAATACCTTGTAGATTTACCATGAACAATAGTTAATTGCAATATGGTGATGGAGAGGAGGGATTTATAAAGTTAATGGGTGTTACTTGTTAGTTGCTTATCTGTTGCTTTTTATTTCTTTATGAACCAAGACAAAATAGGCAACATCTAAAGACTTGGGAGTTGCACAAAGTGCAAGTAAGCTATATGATGAGTAAAAGATTATTCTATGGCCCAATAACCTTAGTTCCAAACCAACAACAAATTGATAAAAGAGACACCAAATTCAAGGAGAAAAAAAGTAAAAGGATTTTGGACATGTGAGGACATACCTTTTAATAATGTTGAGAAAGAGTCATTTTGAGTTGCAACCTAGAAAAATCATTTTTGCCTCCAAAGTTAGTCAAACATTCTTTGAGTAGCATGACCTTGTAAATTTCAAAGTGGTGCAAGTAGAGGATGTAACAATCTTGCACCGCTTGATTAGGGAAAACTTATTGTCATTACACATGGATGATTGTCATTATGCTACTTCTACATCCATGAGTTCAAGTGATATGGACGAAAGAGTTATTGTTGGTTGCTTTCCTTGATCATTTTGTGTTATGTTAGGAATTACAAATAACTTTTTGCGAAACACACAACTTGTGAAAGGATGCAAGAACCAAACTCTAGAGCTTTTCTCTCATGCCTGTTGCAAGTGAGAAGTGCGAATATGAATGAAACAAGGATGCACATGTTGCGACACTTGTTTTTTTGTGGCAGATGCTTAAGGACATAATAGAAGAACTATAAGCATTTTTTTTCGCTTCAACTTTTGGCGCACATTGTTTGGAATTCCCTATCTTTTTATGGCACTCATAGTTCACTGCAATATGTGTTGAAGTGAGCTGTTGTAAACCTATTGTGAAAACTCTACTTCACATGTGTTCGATAACATTTTATTTTATTTTTCTAAGAGCAACAGTGGTTGAACACCCTTGAAGTATAGGCAAGCATCGTTGGTAGTAAAGCGAAAGCGAAAGCTATGCTCATTATTGCTTAAACCTGACTTGCCATTGTGATGAAGCTCAAGGTTAACCGGTGTTCATAGTTGCCCCTCTCCCCATGTTGTTGAGCCAAAAGATGACAACAAAGGTTCTAAGGAAACAAAAACCAACAATGATGAATACACACTAGGTGTGAGCCTTTTTACTTACCTTCGTGTGCCTTAGATCTATGAAACAAATGTCATAACCATAATAGCAACTATTGATCACTACTATTGCCTCTTCTTCCTCGTCTAATCAAGTAGCAGCTTGGTGGAGCTACATCTTCCTTGTCTACTCATGTAGTAGCTTAGTGAAGCTACATCCACTAATTATCAGTTCTTGGTTCATGTACAAGTGTTGGGTGTCTTGAATTATATTAGGGTATTTTGGGAACCATGTGTGTTGGTAGCTTATTGGAATTATTTTTAGAGCTATATCTAAGAGACTAATTACATGGATATGTTTGCTCATGTTTTAGTTCACTTATAGTATACCGATCTGGCCCGCTCAAACCCCCAAAATACAGACCTAGCTATGCAACCTTCATGCACATTCAATTTTCTTTGCAAGCAAACAAATCTTTTACAACCATGTTTAATGGTGGGTCTATTCATAATTGGTTTCATATGTGTCTATGTTGGCATATGCAATTCTATTAACCTTGGGGTTAACTACTCTCATAAGTCCTTCAAACATGATTTGTTGTCTACATGATATCTTTCATTAACATCGTCTATAGAGTCTATGCTAGAAATCAAGCTATAGAAGGTAATTTTTGGAACAATCAATTAAATGCAATGATGGGAATGACTCAATAAAAATACTTTTAAATTTCCATATGCTTTGATGTGAATGATTATATTGCAGTATGTTTAGGATTTCTAGATTTGTGAAAGAAATGTTACAACCATAGTAATAGCTGCTGATTGTTATTACTACCTCCTCTTCTTCATTTAATCATCCAATAGCTTGGTAGAACTACATCCATTAATTCTTAGCTCCTAGTTCATGTACAATTTCAATGTCCTTGCGGTTAATCACTTTCATAAGTCCTAACTGCTTTAAATTGTTGTTTGCATGATATCTTTCATTCATTGACATCATTTATAGAGTTTTTGCATGGAAATCAAGCTACAAAAGATAATTTTTGGAAGGTTGTCAATTGACAGTAACGCAATGGGAGTGATTTAATTGAAATACCTTTAAATTTCCATATAGTTTGATGCAAGTGATTATATTGGCATATGTTTAGGATTTCTATCTATGAAATAATTGCTACAATCATAGCAACAATTATTGATTGCTACTATTGCCTTTTCTTCTTCGTCTGATCATGCAATAGTTTGGTGGAGCTTCATCCACTAATTTTCAACTCCTTGTTCATGTATATGTTGATTACTTGCGAGTTAGACATGGTGGGATGATGTAGGAATTAATTGATCTAGAGTGGAACTAGACATGGTGGACTTACCCCAACTGTTCAAATTACTTATTAATGTAGCAACTTGAGTTGTTATTCATGTCATGTGCAAGAATGTCTTTTTTCTCTTGTAATTTTAGCAGTTGCATCATCTTCATCATGATGTTGTCTTTCAATGCCTTCCAGTTATCTTATGGGTATCTTGGGATGGGGGGTGTTTTAATTTTTGTGGGTATTGGATATAAAAAGGGAGTGAGACGACTTGGAATCTATGCATGATGCAGATAAAACTACTATTGGTTCATCTACAACTAAGGTGAAAGGAAAATCTAAATTGCCAAAGATCCCAACAAAACTACTTGTCCAAATTGTTGCCTAGATAGCTCTTTAATGTTGTTGTTGCCAACTTAGGCCATTTCTACTCAATGGAGTGGCAGCCACCACTTGGGTGGATGCAAGAAGGATGGATGTTGGCCCCACCATGGCGCTTACCACCACAACAATACATTAGACCCTAGGTATAGGTGCCTATAACATGTACATCAACCCAATTTGTGGTTCCGTCTTCTACACCACTTGTGAGTGCAACAACAACAATTGGTGAAATAAAGTTGGAAAATGTGGCCCATGTGGCTCGGAGAATAGAAAAGAAAAATAAAGATGCCACAACAAAAGCATGAGCTGTTGTGGGACAAAAACCTCACAGAATTTGGGTGAGACCAAGGGGTCATATAGATGGAAGAATTGAAGAGAATAATGTTTGGGATGCGATAGTAAGAACACTAATCCTTAAGATTCTTCATAATAGTGCCACACAATGGGATCACCACAAACCTAAATCATTGGACAAGTTGAGGGCAAGTCTTGATGCCAATTTTGAATATGTGGGCAATGTACTTTCTATGGTGGGCTTTAGAAATGTGGTGAAGAGGTGGTTGAAAACAAAAAGATGTAGGTTGAAGGTTAAGTTTTAGGCGAGGATGAAGGAACATTTTGTGAACATTGATTCAAGTGAGGGGGAGAAATTAAAAGAGTATTGGATGTAACCAGAAATAGAGAGGAAGGCCAAACAAATGTCACATGCCCTCAAAGTGAAGAATATGACAAATGTGGGGTGAATGGGGGGACTGAGAAGGAGGCGACATTAGTAACAATCCATTTGCAAACTTCCTCCTTTCATTTTGATGGTTCAATAAAATGCAAATGTTTTGGTTACCCTAAAATTCATCACCCTAATGTGTTGATGTACCTTATTTCTTTGTTGTAGAAAAAAAAATGGGAGTGTAGACCTAGTCTAACAGAGATTGCAAAAGAGCTTCAAGGATCAAATCAAACTTGTCCAACATTTGTAAGATGTGAATTGTTTGTATTAGTTTTTATCTAATTGGCATTTGTTGTTCCATTGAAAATAGAATTGTTGTTCCATTGAATTTTATTGATATAAAATGCAAATACTTGTTATAGGGGTTGTTTGGCAGAATGTCAACTCAAATGATAAGACTTGAAATCAAACAGAAGGAGTTGGATGCGAAGTTTGTTACGATCATAGATAGTCAACATGCCCACACACATGCATTTGTTAACATTAAGACCATGTTTGAATAGTTTTTAGGATCACAAAAGGCCTTTGTGAAAGGTGATCACTTAAAGCCCAACACTAATAGAATACCCCCCCTTTTGCAACTATATTTTCAACTACATCTTGACTATTAAACATAATTGAAAATAACAAAAACAGTTGCAAAATCATTTTTGCAACTGAAAAATGTTTTCTCAATTGCAAACCAAAAAAGTTAACAAGTACAAGTCAACAATGACATTCCAATTGAAAAAGTTTGTCATGTGTCAACACCACATCAATAGCCATCATTAACCATTTTAATTGCAAACTATCTTACCAACTTAGTCACGAAATGTTGTCAACTTCCTTCAACTAATGGATGAACTTCATTTACTAATTACGTATGATAACAAAATATTCAATTGCAGTTTTGACTACATTTCAACTATGTGAATTGAATGTTTAACCAATGATGTGGTGACATGTGGGACACCCAAAACAATCCATCATTGATCAACCATAATAGAAATTAAGTCGAAAGGTAAACTATGTTACAACTATGATGGTCAATGCATTTGGCCAATGGTGGGATAACACATGTCCAATGATTTAATAGGGTTTGGGATGAACGAATGATTAAATGACATGTGGGATAACCTAGGCCTATCTATGTATATGGTGCCTAATCATAGGTAACCATTTAATTACCTAGGCAAAGGCTAGGTCTGAACATGGCCCCCTAGTCTAAACTTAAGTTAAAGCTAAACCTAGACACCTAAGCTAGGCCTAGACATAAGTAGCCACTTAGCTTAAGCTAGGGCTAGGCCTAGACCTAAATCAAAAATAAAGTCTTGTTGATATATAGTTTGGATTATTTGAATGGAAGGTAAACAATCTAGGACAAACATTTTAGTTACCATTGTGGGAAAACAAACTTAAAAACACACATAAGCCTACAACTAAACATTTTTAGATCTTTCTCATTTCTTGTCTGATTTGAATGATGTAAAAAGCTACATGAGTGCCAATGTAAACTCTACATTATCTCTTTAAGCTCCAAAAGCAAAGGAGCAACATAAAAGAAATATAAAACATATAAAAATCAAATAATGTGTCTTTAAAAAAATAACCCATTATTTTTTAATGTCATAGTATTTTCATTCTTATTCATTTTGCAAGATCTAAAGAGCTATGGGTGCATCAAGCTAAATTTACATTACTTCTTTAAAGCTTCAAAGGCAAAGGACAACTAGAAAAGAACCACAAAGAGAACGAATGTACTAAATTTTAATGTGTGAATTAGGCCTATGACCAAACATTTCCCCCCCCCTATTTTCAATGCTCATATCTTCTTCATTTTTTATCTATTTTGAGTGATCTAAGTGGCCATGGGGGTGTTAAGTCAAGCTCTAAAACATAATTTTGAACTTGAAAAGCAAAGGAAGGATGTATTAGGATTCAATATTCTTTATTAACTTAAGTGTATGGTGTGTCAACTAGTTTACCGTAATTATAACCTTGTGATAATGTAATTGCAATAAATTACAACCTAGTTTCAATTTAGTTAAACCTAGAGCTAAACTAATAATTTACCTAGCTTAGGTTTATTTTTTATGGTACTTACATGAAGTAAATATTGAACAAAATTTTTATAATTAATTAAAATTATTCTAACAAAAAATTATTATTATTATTATTTATTAAAGCTTTATTATTTATTAATAATTCATTATATATAATAAATTTATATATTAGTTAGAATATTATTAATATAAATAGATAATTAAAAAATTATTATAGTTATAAACAATATTTATAAACATTATTGTAGCTGATATAAGCTAAGTTGTTATTTAATTATTATTATTTGCATTGTTAACTAAATTGTTATCACTATTATATATTAATATAATATACATTGGTTAAAGATAAAACATAGTAAAAATATTGAGGTAAATATAAGAGTTATGAAATGATTTACGAAATGTTCCTATTAACTATGCCAATTATTATTATTATTTACTATAAAATAAATTCGTAATGAAATAAATAGTTCTAATATATATTCAAACCAATAGTAACATCAAATTAATTATGAAATTAATTCCAAATTATAATTACATTACATTAGTTAAACATTAAACTAATTATTACATTAATTTTAAATAATCATAATTATGTTTGATTCCTTAAGTTGTAAAAATAAATAAAAATACATAAAAATAGCTATTATTACATGTGTTGAACATATTGTTGTTAACTTGTATTTCAATTTATCAAAAAGTATTTTTAGATTTAAGTTAGTATTTAAATGAAAACAATATTTACATAGTATAGAACCTTTCATTTTTACAAATAGAATTCACAAGTAATTTCAATTTAATGAATTTTGATCATTTTTAACAAGTATAAAACTATCATATGTAAAAATGACTAAACATTAAAGTTCCACAAAATATCAATTATCTATCATTACTTGACATGTTGAAAACTAAATTTGGTTTACAAAAAAATTAGAAATGACATTTATTGAACATATGCATTATTCTCAACTTATATTTTAAAGTTTTGTTTAATTTTATTTCAATTTATTAAGTGTTATTATTTAAATGAAAAAAAAATATTTACATCAATGATCATACATAACCACTCATTTTTACGAATAAAATTACATGTATTTTAATGTTTGATGAATTTTGATCATGATTTGTAATAAACATTAAGCTATCACATGAAAAAAAATGAATAAACATTAGGATTCCACAATTTAATCCTTTATTATATATCATTATTTGATATGTCCTAAAATAAATTTGGTCTACATAAAATCAAATATTACATGTATGAACATGTACAAGCTTAAATTATTAATTTGTATTCAAGAGAATTTATTCAAAAATCATATACATTACAAAAATTATATCACATAACTTATTCATTTATACACATTAATTTTACATGTAATTTAACATTGTCATAATTTAGCGTAAATATTAACATATGTCATATGTATAATAAAAAAAGTTACATATTAGTTGTTTAGTTGCAAGTGAAATTGTATATATTTCATCCATACATGTGTTAATGGTGTTACCAAAATAGTTCAACATTAGTTAACATCATGACTATGTGCAGACTAAAGAACCTTTAGTCAAGACATGTTTTTCATTATTTATCAACATAGTAGACATTTCAACTTGGAGACATTATTGATGCTTAGAATATTCAATGGAATATTTAGCAAAATACCACCTAGTTGAAACTTGTTTTCAACTATATACCAATTCAGTTGATGAGTTGATTTAATTGGTAATTTCCCATATTATATTTTTTAATTAAAAAATTATAGTTGCAACATAGTTGCAAATCACATTTAGTTGAAAAAAAATTTATTAAAAAAGGGGGGTTTTCTACTAGTGCAAACCTTCCTTTGAGCAACAATAACAACTTCCAAAAGAGGTACCTACTCATGCCTCTTCAACATCGATGGACAATTTTATAATAGGTAGTGAAAATGGCAAATCTGATGGTCATTCTTTAGGCAAGCTAATTTCAAATTGTACAAATCGAGCACATTCCCAACAGATAGTTACATCATTGGCTCCAAAGTCTACCAGATAGCTAGGGGATATGCTAACATCAAATGGATTTCAAAGCACTGAAGGTGTGGACTACACTATTAAACAATTTGAATCATCCCTTTTATTGCAGAAATTGTTTAAAGAAAATCTCCATCAGAACACAATGTAATTAAACTTTTGATTAATCAACCTACAGATTAGGTAAATTGCTTTGACTTTTTTCATGTTGGAACTTCTTTGTATAGTGTTGCTAATTGGGCTTTTACAAGAGAGCTGACAAATTGCTGATTTGATCACAAACTTGGACAAAAAGGAAGGAATTAAAAAGGTAGGTGATTGCACTTGTGGGAAGCCACAAAGAAAAGGCAAATGTGAGGTTGAACAAGGAGAAGAATGCAATGGAAGTAAGTGCATCTTATTTGTACTTCTTGGGATTGATACTTTTCAATTTTCATCTTGAGTTTAATGTTGTACAACCATATTTATATTGGGCTAACTTTACTTTAAATATACAATTGTGAAATGCTTAACCACTCATTAATTTGTAAGTTTGAACTTGGTGATTAATGATTGTAATTTCAAAATGGACAAACTATGGCATTATTCAATCCAAAAAACCAAAAGCAAAAGGTGGCATTTGGAAAAATCAACAATCATGGGGGGGGTTGGGGTGGGGGGGGTGATAAATATCATCACCACGATATTCCATACTTTCATTTCAAAGTGAATGTTTCAATTTTGTATTACCTTAATGTTCTACTAATGCACCCACATGAACCGGTTGACCAATATAAACTAAGTGATCTCATCAACAGTTGTACTTTGTGGAATTGGAAATACGTGAAAAAAGAAGATTAGGTTCTATTTGAAGATGTTCATCACTCTTTTTTTCTTTGAGACTTGTGATACTTATGATGTTCAAAACTTATAGTTATGAGGTAAAAAATTGTGTGTTGATCCAATTTTGGATAGTTTTTCATTTGAGACAATAATGGACTTTCAAGATAAAAGGTTTTGTTTTTGTAGTTTGAACCCAAAAGTTCAATTAGTAAATCAATGAATTAGTGAATGCCACATGTAAAAAAACTATTGTTCAATGACTAATATTTCACTACATAATTTCCATTTTCAAAATAACACAATGAATACAATGTCAATGCATGCATGTGTTTGAATTAAATCATGCCACATGTGATTCTAAATGTGGGCCACATCATTATTTAAATTAAACATACTAGTAATGAATGATTACATAGTGATTGATATATGACTCACTTCATCCACTTAGAAAGTGCCACGTGTATATTGTTGACATTCTATTAAATATAAATAATTGAGAAATCATTAATAAGTGGTTGAATTCTTCCTCGATATTATGTAGCGTATACAATGCAACCATATGTATGAATGGAATTATAAAACATGGCCTTATTAAAATGTGCCACATGGCAATGATAAATTTGTACACGTTTACAACTTCTTGAGTATTTGAAGTCATATAACAATCATTATTTACTATGACATGTGGCATCTTAACTATACTAGTGGACCTTACATATGTAAGGCCCATAGAACACGTAAGATCCATGTCAGTAAATGCCAACAAATGCTAGCATAAGAAGTTATGTTTATGTGGCAATGATTGCCACTAAAAGAAATTTGGAAATTAACGATTATATTTGTGACTAAATTTTAATTGCACTAGACACCTATGACTACAAATCACCCTAGTTGCCAAAGACAAGTGGCATCATACATGAAGTTGCAAATGACACAACATGGACTTGTAGTCACATTAGCAATCACAAAATGCATGTGACTGCAACATCTTTATCATCCATTACACTAAACGGCCATCTGAATGACATGGACCTATATGGAATCTATGTGGTGCCATTGTTTGCAACTGCATTTACAACTACCTTCACAATGCCAACATTGCTAGGGGATGTGGTCCTAGCCATTGGCCATTTGACCCAAATTTGAGTGGAATGAACCTATAGTGGTTTAGGGTGTGGTTTGGGATTACACTAGTGATTGGGGTCGCATGGCAAAGGACATGTCAATATTGTGCCACCATACATGCTTAGACCACTAGTTCTAGTGATCTTGCACTCCACGTACATAAGCAAGTGGAATGGTTAGTGCAACATTTCCACTTCCCCTTGTCATGATATTCTAGTTTGATGGGTTGACATACTATTTTCACATTTCACTACCAAAATCAAATTTTCGAAAACATTTATCATTGTAAGGTGCAATAGGAGTTGGGCTTATATTCATGGGTGGTGGGTTTATGATCCCCATACTAGTGCATGCCATTAGATCTAATAGTGACCTAAATGTCATTTGTATAGAAGACCATTGTACATTTCGTTCATATTTGCCAAAATTACCATCTTTTCTTAATTATGTTTGAGCATAATCACTTATCACATTGAAATTCACAAGGTTGAATCCTTAAGAGTTAAGTCACAAGTGGCATCATTAGTAATATTCAAATCATTGCCTATATACATGTTGTGATCCATTCAAGTTTTGGGGCATGTTAGTTTATTTTCCCACGAGTATTTTTGGTCACACATAGCTATCTAGGTGATTCATACATTACGTTCGTAAGGTGACAATTTACCATAGTCACCAAACATTATGTAAGTCCTATCATGTCACTAAAGCTTACTTGTCACTAAGTCATAAAAGTCAACTTTCATTAAAATTCAAATCATTGCCCCATCCATGCCACACCTTCATAAATAAGATTAGTCATTTTGGCACATGTTATTTTATTGTTTTTCACACAATGAGGGTCATTCACATGGCAAGGTGATACATACACTACCTTCACTAAGGTGCAAATCTATGGTCACTCAAATAGCAAAGTGGTCTATACACTATTCTCGTTAAAGTGACAATTTTCCTCAATCATTAATGTTATGTCATTCATCTAATATTGTTATAAAGCCTTGTGTATCACTAAATCATAAAACCTAACTTCATTAAAACTTGATGTTAAGGGAGTAGTTACTTGTGGTAATTATTATTTAGTATATTTTTATTTACTTGGTTATTATTTATAAAAATTACTACCTAGATTACATAGTTTTTATCACCATTTGAATTTGAATAGAACATAGGACTATTTTTTTGAGGTATATCTTTGGAGAAAAAAAAGAGATAAAGACCATTGTATCATTGTAAAACATGGAGCTTCAATGGAGTATAAGAGAAGTATACTTTGATTTCTAGAAAAACTTTGTTTCCATAGTCAGAGTTTGTTGTTTTGGTGTTTTTATCATACTTTCATTACTTGATTTTAATTCTGAAATTAGTTTTAAGTAGATTTGAATGTGTAAACTTTGTTAGTATTAGTTTTATTACATTTTAGTCCAGATTTTAGACCAAAATATAGGATTAGAGATTTTGTATTTACCATTTGGCAACCATCCCAAGGTTTGAATTCAAAGTGAATTTCATAATGTTGTTTATGTTTTGTTTTTATAAATAGATAATGAACTTCGATTTCATTTTTTGCATTTTTTTTCAAATCTTGATCATAATTTTTTGTTCAGGAAGTAGATTTAAATAAAGTAGTTAATTGTGAGGATTTTATTTTAATGCAAAAGTTTGTTTAGATTTGAATTAGGATGTGGAAAGAGGGAAAGTAAAATTGTAATTAAAAGTTTGAAGAGACAATTAGATCACATCGTATTACATATGACCAAGTGGAAAATGGCATTGCCATTAACAACAATTTGAGTGCAAATCACGTAGATCAGCTGTTTGAAACACCTAGAAGAGTTTTTAAATAGAATAAAGACATTTGTGGATAAAAAAAAGACTTATAGACCACAAAATGCCTCAAGCAACACCGATTATTCCTCGTGAAATGCAAACTAGTGAAGCACAAAAGTGCACCAGCAATTTGTAACAAAACTTCAGGAGAGTAGATCGAAAATACAGATTCAAAGGTTGAATTTACACGAAGGAATCCAAAATTTGAATCTTGATAGCTAGGGAGCTATGCTAGAATCAATAGATCTAATGTAGCAACATGACTCTGATGCTTTGATTCAAAAAGAACAATAGGAATTCAACATGTCAAAAAAGGAGGAAGTGGTACCAAGGTATAGACCTGCTTCACCTCCTTATTATCAGGAAGGCCAAGAAAATGAAAAATTTGAACAAAAAACTCATAATTTTGAACCTTTGATTCATTATGTTGTTGAGCAAGAAGTTGGAATTCAAGGCATTAGAATATCTAAAGGAGTTGAGTTGGTACTTATAACTAAACAAGAAACTGTAATTTTACCAAGAGTAGAACTAATAGTAACAAGAGGTGTCCTATGGCTGTAAGAATGAGGTACAATGAACCCAAAGCTAATTAGTAGAATGGAAACATTACTAGTGGAGTTCCAAGGGATTGGAGTAGAGAAATTCATAGTGTAAACAAAGTTCCAAGACCAAATTTTCCACATTGCACATACTACCATCAAATTGGACATAAAATCAATGAATGTCCATTTATTGAAGAAAATGTGAGGCAAGGATTTGCCGAGCATTTCCAGAACTTGAATCCAAAACATGCAAGAGTAGGAATCATGGACATATTGACCAAAGGATCTGTACCATGAAAGGGTCAGAATTCTAGATAGATTCAAAAAACATGTCTAGAAAGATAATAGAGTAAAAATGAAAGCTTAGACTGTGGTAAATGTAGTACTTATCTTTGTAATTCATGTACAAAGTCTATTACATCAATATTACATTGGAGTTACCTCTGCATGAACTTCAAATTTCAAAATGGAACTAGTAACATTTGTGCAATTATATTTTGTGGCAATGCCTTAGTTTATAATTACAATTACTGAAGCTCTATTTGTATCAACGCTAGTTAATATTGTTGTTGGTATTAAATCCAAACCACAAACTCCATGGGGAACATAATTTGTAAATTTGCATGAAAATATGCCCTAGGAGGTGAACAAAGTTTTTGCTAATTAACCATAATATCAAGGAGGAGGTGACTCAAATCCATTAAGACCTCCAAGACCTCCAAGATATTTTGGATTACCAATGGTGCATCCAGGCAAGCCACCATTACCACCAAATAAACCTTATCATCGGCCATTTAACTATCTTGAATATCTCAAGGATTTTGACCTAGATGCTCATGTAAGAGTATTGAAAATTTCCATTATATTAAATAGTGAAATAGATGATGTGCAAATTATTAATATGTTCAATTTTACCCTTAGAGATATCATGTTTGACTGGTGTAATAATTATTAGGGAGATTACCTAGATTGTATTTTTCCAAAATTAGAGTTAGCTTTTTGTAAAAGGTACAAAAAAGTTCAAAATGATGAACAAGTTTACATGTAGTTGAAAAACATGAAACAAGAGAAGGATGAAAGAGTGGAAGTCTATTATGAAAGATTATTGAAGTTGGACAATAGTCTTTAACATAAAACAATAGATAGTTTATTAACTACTATTTTTAGGACTAGATTACAACCATATGTGTGTGTAGTAACAACAAATTTGAAGAGAGAAACGTTGCAATAGCATAAGGAAGTAACTTTAGTTTGTAAGGAAAGAATTTTTGAAGTAGAGGCTATAAGTAGTGTATCAATACCATAGAGTAATAAGACAATATTAGCTCAGAAACCTTAGACAATTCCAAAGAAAACAAGAATGTATTGTACAAATTGTCATAGGACAAATCATAAATTTTTACGTACCTACTCATTACCCACAACCACCTTGTTAGTAAATAGGCCATAAAAAAAGGTCTTACCTGTGTACAAACCATCTACTTATCTAGTGAAATCCTATTTTCCTATCTATCTACCTACAAATATATATGACCTACATGTAAAAAGTACCTCAATTAGACACCAAAATGGGTTACTTTAAAAAAAACTTAAATCTCTTAGTCTGTATTTGTCTATGGATGGGCCAACCAAGAATGATGAGCAAATACCTCCAGTCATTCAGGGATATTGTTCAGCTAATTATCCCATGTTACTTCCACAACTTCTTCCTCCTCGATTGGAGAATTTCATTGGAAGGAACAAAACTCAAATAAACGTCCTGAAAAGGGGCTTCAAGATTGGTTTTCACTTCCATCAAGATGCACGACCAAACCGTACAGACAAAGATATGGTAATAGTGGGAGTTGAACTGTACCCAAGCCATATGGGATAAAATTATAGTACTGAGAATGTCTTAGGGGAACAATTGGGGGATCTGATGGGAATCGCTTAGGAACTTTATGGGAACAGAGAGAAACAAAACAAAAATTTCAACCCAGCACATACTGAGACTTCTGGTTAGATGCATGAAATTTTTATTTTGAAAACTGTTTATTCAACCTCGGTTAATACCCCATTATGAGTCAGGTGACAAAAGTCTAGCTGAAATGGCTGGCAAACTTGGAGGACAAAACTAATAGCCTAGCTTTGACAGCACCAAAGTGATGAAACTCTGCCAATCAGAAATAACCCAACGCACCCCAAAAAGGGGCAAAATATAAGGAACAAAATAGAAGGACCCACCTCCAAGAAGACAAAAGAACCACCTAAGAGGGCGAACCTCAAAGGGAACATCAAGTTCCTGAACCCTCTCCTGTCATGAGAAGCATATCATATAGGAAAAGGAGAGGACCTCCTGAAAGGCGGCCTAGCCTAGAAGAACCTTTGGTGAGGTGACAAGGAAAGGAAAAAAGCCTAGATTTGTGGATTCCCAGGGAGTGTTTCATGGAACTCCTATAGAGGCCTAAAAAAAGAAGCCTAGACTTGTGGATTCAAACGGATTGTTTCATGGAAATCATGCGGACGCATGTTTCCTGGCCTCAGTTCCATCTCAAAGTACATATTTCTCTCACACCCTGCTGGTAGGCCTAGTCACATAGAAAGCCAGTGATTTCTTCACCATCATTGTGTTTACCAAATTTTTTGCTTTCTTATCCCCACTGCTGTAGTGTGTCCCTGAAGCAGAAAATGTCTTGTCTCATCACTTTATTTTAGTTTGAAAGTGAAACAAGTTATGAAAGCATTATCTTGGGGGGGGGGGGAATATAACCTGAGGAATCTATAATTCAGCAGGATCAGCAAGGTCAGATTGAACATGTGTCAGAATTATAGTAAGAGGATCAGACTCAAATTATATCAGAGCTGCAACAACAAGAGCAAACTTAGATTACATTAGACTTGAAGTTACAACAAAGTTGCAGTCATAAGAACAAAGAGCAACCCATCAACAAACAACTACATAGTTGTCAATAGAAACATAAGAAGAGCAACAACAAACTCCATATACAACAGAAAGTTTGATAATGCTTCAATCTAAACTACATGCAAAGTAGATTCTAATATAGACAGAGTGAATTATTGTACAAATAGATCAAATTTCTGAATCATAGGATCAAAAATAACATCAGATTTAATTTTTTTAGCACATTTTTCATCCAAAATTTTGGGACATAATTTAGAGTACGGGTGGGGTATTGTTAAGGGAATAGTTACTTGTGGTAATTATTAGTTAGTATATTTCTATTTACTTAGTTACTATTCATAAGAATTAATAATTAGATTACAGAGGTTTTTATCACCATTTGAATTTGAATAGAACATAGGATTGTTTTTTTTTAAGGTATATCTTTGGAGAAGAGGAAAAGATGAAGACCATTGTATCATTGTAGAACATGGAGCTTTAATAGAGTATGAGAGAAATATACTTTGATTTCTAGAAAACTTTGTTTCCATAGTCAAAGGTTGTTGTTTTATTGTTTTTATCATACTTTCGTTAGTGGATTTTAATTCCGAAACTAATTCTAATTAGAGATGAATGAACAGACTTTGTTAGTATTAATTTTATTATATTTTAGTCTAGATTTAGACCAAAATATAGGAATAAAGATTCTATATTTACCACAAGGCTTCAAACGTTACTTAAGGAAGTAGGTCCTTTTAACAACACCTCAAAGGTACCTACCTACTTGTGGAAGCTTTTAAAATATGCCTAGAGCCTAGGGGATCTAAACTCAAGTATGCTTTAGGCCTATGAGAAAAGTCTTCACGTCTCTCCTTGGTCCTTACACCCTAACCCCTACCTTAAATCCAAACCCCTACCCTAAACCATTCATGGCCCTAAACCCTATTAACCCTACTTTAAACCTTAAACCATTCGTTGAATAAAAAACATTAGGCCAAACCATGGGTTTTTGCTACGATTTTCCACAATCATTAGCTTATTTATGTGACAATGTTCTAACATGAACTAGTGTGGCTATGTCATTTGCCAAGTGTGAACTAGTTACTGAACTAATTTTTCCTTCCAAAATCAAAATTTTTAATTTAATTGAATTTTCAATGCCAAAAAATATGCAAAGCTTAAAATTTTCTAAATTTTCTTCATTAAATCATATTCACTAAAGGCTTTCCAATAATACCAAAATTATGCCCAAATTCTCATATATGGGTGCAATCACAATCAAACGAGCAAAAGAACATGTCAAGCGATTACCAAAACTTTATAAAAACTATAATTTTGTTAGATATATGCCATGTTAATCATGGAATGTTGTGTTAAATAATTGATATGAATGTTGAAATTTTTTAAAAATAATTTGGGTTTTGGTTTTAAGGGTGAAAACACAACTAAGTGGACTATTTAAACTGTCACAGTTGTAATTTTTCTAGATTATACACGAACTTAAAATGTAAAATCATATCAAATCTTAAACTTTTCAAATTTTTCATTATCCATGTTGCAATATATTTTATTGATAATATTATCAAAAATTATGGATTAATTTTTAAAAAAGAATGGATTCATTGTGGACTTTTGAAATGATGACATTATGTTTGTCACACATAGAAAATGAAAAATGCGGACTCAAAAAATATGTCATAGTAATATCAAAATTAAAATTAAAAAATAGGCCACCATAAAATGAATAATTTTATTGTAAGATGCATTGAGATTTTTCCAATATAATGTTTTTTCATATTTAAAATTTTTAATTCATTGTGATTTTCATCAATTTTTACAATTGATATTCCATTTCACATTAAAATCTTTAAACCTTTCTTCAAATTTCTTGACCAATCACATGTTTTGGGATATTCATAAAGTGGTCTATTAATATTTGTGACCAAAACCATAGGGGATAATTATAGGATTTATAGTTTGATAATTATTTTAAATGCATGAATTATAGCTAATGTAAGATGTGGACTCTTCAAAATGTCAAACATGAACCACCTAACCATGCTTTCACCCATAATAAAAGACCTTTGAACTTGAACAACATTTGCATCAAAAGCAATCAATTTTGTAAATTACTAAGTTAAAGAGTCTATTTATAAAGGAATTTTGATGAGAAAAAAATTGAGTTGATGTTAAATAATTATCCACATTCAAAAAACACTCACAAATTGAAAGTTGTGAAATTTGAAATTTCTAAAAATTAAAAATCTATTGAACAAAATTTTCAATTTTCAAAAGTTCTTTACCACATGTAAATGGGATGTAATGTACATGACATCTACAAAAAAATTGTAGTTCATGAAAAAATAAAATAAAGCATCAAATAATTAGTATACTTTCATAAAATTTGAAATGAAGATAATTTTTCAAAATGAAATGCAAAATTTATTAGAATTTGTACACTTTTTAAAAAAAATTAGTTATTCATGAAGTTAATACAAAAAATGTGATGTATTGAAAACATTATGTGTATTTTTAGTAACATATTACAAAAGATTTTGTCACAAAAGTCCTTTCTATGAGAAAGTGAAAATGACCACAAAAAGGATTATAATCCTTGAGTCCTTCATCACTATTGGTTCATTTGATTGTGATCACACCCATATTTATATATTATATAAATGAATTTTCAATGAAAAAATTGTTCAATATCCAATAATGTCTCTACCATAAGTTGAAACATTATAAAAACAACTTGAAGCACCATTGGTTTTAGGGATTCCTAAAATGTGATTCCTAAAATGTTCCCAATAACACCAACTTGATGTTCTTGGCATAGTTAGAAATCCCTCTATGAACATGGTACCATTGGGAATGTCTTAAGGATCACATTGGAAATTAGAAAAACATATGGGATAAAAGGTGTGGTGCTATTGAGATTGTTTTCGGGAACACATAGGAAATTTGATGGGAACACCTTGGGAAAAAATAAATAAAATCACCCCCC
>Ga0209611_10002944_pt1 | contig 29821 bp, 22 predicted proteins | sample S1TSphgellanicum_3_FD_187693 | JGI IMG/M metagenome (GOLD analysis project Ga0209611, IMG submission 187693) | Host-associated microbial communities from peat moss isolated from Minnesota, USA - S1T2_Fc - Sphagnum magellanicum MG (SPAdes) (version 2) | ecosystem: Host-associated > Plants > Peat...
AAAAAAATCAACTTCCACCCCCTTCCCTCCCCCTCAACAGTAAAAAAAATGAAGGAAAAAAATCAAGGTGCACCCTTTCCCCCCTGTCCCACAATGAATAAAATATAAACCCTGGCCCTCTTGGCCTAGTAAAAAGTAATTGTTGAAAGTTACAAACAGTAAAAAAGTAACAAAAAATAACAAACCTTACCCCTTTCAGCAGTAAAAAGTAACTTACAAAAGTTACAACCAGTAAAAAAAGTAACAAAAAGTGAAAAAAGTCAACAAAAACAGCCACAACATTATGGTAAAACAGCCAGGCACTCTTATGTCTTTTTCCTGGTCAAACAGCCACCAGCCACCGACATTATGCCCATAATGCCCGGATTATATAGATAGGATTGCGCAACCTTGACGAATTTTTGTCGATTCGCTGCTCCCGAAAAACCCGATTATTTCTTGTGTTGTGTTTACGGCGGTGATGGAAATGTGCGTCACCCCAGTCAAAATTGTCCGTTGTTGCTGGATGGTCGTCGATGCTTCAAATGTCTGGGACCGCATCCTAGGTCGGATTGCCGTAATTCCATTCCCCAGTCACCCGACGTTTGTCCCAAGTGCCACCTTTCGCACAACGGGCAAGCGTTAGGCAACGTCCCGTTGCACGAAAGAAGGTACGGTGTCGATTGCCCAGGTCAGATCCGGGCCGAACGATATCGCATTCTTCTTTGGGCCATTTGGCGTCGCAACTCGTCGGACGTGCGCAAGGCCATGCCGGAATTGATGAACATCACTCGCGACGAAAAGTTGGCTCGATGGATGGGACTGAAGGCCTTCGGCCGGTCCGTTACCAACTTCGCATGATTGGCGGATGCATGCATCCGAATGCTGGAGCGGGACCAGAGATGTAGGAGACGATTTTAGGATTGCAATCGTAAGTCCAACGACTGGTAGCCTCCTTTGGGCGTATTGTTCGTGCCTCCTTCGGTTGTCGTCGACGTCTTTCTTCGTGCGCACCAACGCGAAGTCGACTAGCGTTCAACCATCAGAGGTTGTAAATTAGGTGGGGTTGCGACAACATCGAGAGCTTCTCCGAATGCCGCACTGAAAATCAAGGGGAATTGCATTACGGTATGTGGATATCTGTTGGTTCTGCACTGATGACGAGATCATTATTGATATGGCAACTAGCATTCCCAAAAGGACTCGGTGCTCCAGCTGGAAAACCAAGAGTAGCACCCAATACTCCAATCATATTTGACGTTAAATTATTGTACATACCTAATGTCTCAGACTTTGATGAGTAAAAAGCTAACGACCCTAAGAACCTTCCGATTGACAAAGGGATGGGCTCACCACTCAAGTAGTGCATTCAAAGATCATCTTTTTCTTAACAATGATGTTGTACAAATCGTGCGAATTCTCTCCCGAGGTTCTTTTGGCCATTTTTCAAAAGAAATTTGAAAACATTCACCAGAAATATAAAAGGTTGCCTCCCTAAAATCTACAATTTGTACCGTTGTCGCCAATGGATGCTAGATTCTTTTGGGAATGGTCACCAACGATGCTGCTGCAGTAGGACCGAAAAATAGTGGATTGCACTTGAATTGCAGACACATTTTTTTCACCGTAGAGCATGCACCCTCTACTTTGCTTTCGTGTACCAAGAAATGCAAACTACAGTACAACTGTATCAGCTTCTTCATCCACTTTGTACTTGGAGCTTTCATAGTAAATTGAAGATGCTTTAGTGATTCCATTCTTAAAGTTTTCTCATATCTTGCAATCTCCTAGTTTGCTAAACTTCTACTTGGCCTCAATTTATTACGGATCAATACCTTAAGGTTCTATCTGCACTCCAAACTTGTCTGTTCAAAAAAGCTGGTTAGTGTTACTAGAATAACCGGCACTGTAAAGGGCGTCACTGGTTATGTTATTTTTAACTACGCAGAATGTCACAACCGTGTTGTGATCACGAATGCTCATGCAACTTCAATTTTGACTTGTGATAGGATAGCCTCAGAGAAATCTCAAAGAATTAGTAGACCGTACAACAAAAAGATGAATTGGCTTCACGACCCGCAACAGTATTGTCTGAGGTGCGTTCCTTCAAGGAGCCTATTGAGTCAAAAAGGTTGAAATTGACTTCAACATGTCATTTTCTATTGGTGAGTAAAAAGCTGAGGACCCTAAGAACCTTCCGATTGACAGGGGAATCAGCTCACCACTCAAGTAGTGTATTCAAAGATCATCTTTTTCTTAACAATGATGTTGTACAAATCGTGTGGATTCTCTCCTGAGATTCTTTTGGCCATTTTTCAAAAGAAATTTGAAAACATCCACCAGGAATATAGAAGGTTGCCTCCCTAAAATCTACAAATTGTATAGTTGTCGCCAATTGATGCTAGATTCTTTTGGGAATGGTCACCGACGATGCTGCAGTAGCAAGACCGAAAAATAGTGGATTGCACTTGAATTGCAGACACATTTTTTTCACCACACACCATGCGCCCTCTGCTTTGCTTTCATGTACCACGAAATGCAAACTACACAACTGTATCAGCTTCTTCATCCACTTCGTACTTGGAGCTTTCATAGTAAATTGAAGATGCTTCAGTGATTCCATTCCGAGAGTTTTCTCATATCTTGCAATCTCCTAGTTTGCTAAACTTCCACTTTGACCCCTCAGTTTATTACAGATCGATACCTTAAGGTTCTATCTGCACTCCAAACTTGACTGTTCAAAAAAGCTGGTTAGTGTTACTAGAATAATTGGCACTGTAAAGGGCGTTACTAGTTATGTCATTCGTGTTGTGATCACGAATGCTCATGCAACTTCAATTTTGACTTGTGATAGGATAGCCTCACGGAATTCTCGAAGAATTAGTAGACCGTACAGCAAAAAGATGAGTTGGCTTCACGACCAACAGCAGTATCGTCTGAGGTGCGTTCCTTTAAGGAGCCTATTGATTCAAAAAGGTTGAAATTGACTTCAACATGTCATTTTCTATTGAAATTGGACGTTCGAAGGAGTGACTCACATAAACATTCGCATTTCACCAAGGTGGGAAAGAGCCAACAATGAATCAAAGTTCTCGTTCAAGGTGAGAGTACTACGTCGTCGGGTCAAATGGTAAGCAAGGTAATCTCTGAATCGATGCACCGAGAAGAAGCAACCAGTGATCCGATTTCTCATAGCCCCGGTCAACATGACTTACTCCTTCGATGTGTGTGATCCCCTCAGCTGCCATACTGGCAAGGACTAGAGCAACTCCTGCTCCCAAATTTGCGGCCAATACTGGTGCTCCATACGGTGAACTGCACCTAGTGAAATGCAATAAACTCGCCGAGCGTCCTTTGGAATTTGTTACATCTTCCCAAGACCTAGTTCAATGCTCACTTTGGCAACATAGACAATATTTTGAAGACAATTAGGACATGTCAGATGCTAACAGGCAGGTACACCATGAAGAGAATAAATTCAGATCCAATATTGAGTCTTTGGAGCCTCCGATCTTTATTGGAATGTCAATCAGTTGTGGACATGAATTCCACCGGATCGAGAGTTACCCACCGAATACACTTTGATTTCCATTAACCAAGTGGCATTAAGTATGCAAAGAGCCTAAATCGAAAATCTTGAGAAATAGGGGAGTTCCCTGAGGTCAAAGTCCGGTGGTGTCAGTGAGAACTATTTCTGTGCACCCAAGATACACAAAGGAGAGTGCCCACGCGCTGCCAACAAATGAACCTTCAGCACCAATTCTGTCAAATCCACCTCTACTGTCACGTTCACCGTCCCAAGACAAGGCAATCCAGGAGATAGAACTCCATCTCCCTTTAATGTTAAGACTTACTATCATTGGCAATTCCCATCTCCCTTGACACCCTCTGGCTTCTCCATCAATCACTCTTTCCTCCCAACAAGGTGTTTCTTGTACCCTCTTCTTGAATAGAATAACATTATGTATAGTTCAGTCATGTGGTATTATATAACTCATGCGTAATTGCTGTTTTGCCTTAAACCCGCAGCCTAACAGGCTTGTGGTGGGCTCGTAGCTACCCTGCAAGCAATAAAATTGGCCTTGTGAATGGCTTTAAAAAGACCTCTTTTCAAAGAGACTGCAGCTCCTTCGGAATTAAGAGACACCGAAACTTACAATTTGTCAGTAGACATGACATCGTGATCTGGATTTTTCTACAACAATCTTGGGTATTAGTATGACATCCACCGAACTTGTGGCACTGTGCATATTTAATGCTGTAAGAAGTCTGTAGGAATTGGAAACTCTGTGTTATAGCAAGTTAAAATTAAGGACTTGGCATGCGATTGTAGCTAGTTCTCTTTCTAGTGTCTTACCCTGGTTGGAATGTGGGTGGTTTGAAACTGGTGTGCACAAAAGATATGTCGGAGCAAGAGAAAGACGGATGGAAAAAGAGGCAAGTATCATACGATCCCAAAGACGAGGGTATCTTGGATCCAATCTTTGCAGAAGCAACGGCAATTGATAACCTTGATCGAAACCCAAGTCAGAACTTCGACGGATCAGATTGTTTTGAAGCTTCAGTGAGAGATGTTCCTTTGCATATTACGTTCATAGTGCCTGTTTTCTTAGTCCAGTCCGGACACCGGGCTAACTCATCCTTCCATCGACGCATAGTTTTCGTGCCATCGGACTTTTTTTTTTTGTTCACACTGCAATACTTACACCGTATACGCTGTTACATTTATCTTAAATATGCACATGAATATGGGCTGAAGAATCTTCACTCGATGGGCTATCCTATGCATGGACTCAGTTTTGACAATGGTTGAGTAGGCTTTTGCTCCCTAATTCCCCAATCAATTTCACGGAACTTCACCAAACGTATGATTCATCCCGGTTGTTATGTAATCTAGGTGTAAACACAAAATGATTCGCTTCTGGTAGGGCTCATGGCCAACTTAGGAGTGGTCGGTGGTCCGAGGTGCATCATTCCAGCTGTCCATCATTTTGAATTGGATTTTGTTTGTGGTGGTACGTGGAATCGACGAGGCTGTGAGTATTCTTGTTTTGGACGGCTGGGTTGCAGGTGTATTGCAACCAAAAAATTATTGAAATGACCCATCGTGCAAAGAAGAGCTGGATGGTCATACCTTGAGGAAGAGCTCACGACACGATCTTGTTGACGATCAATAAGAAGGTCCATCTCAAGTCTCGTTGTAATCTTTTAGCAGGGTTCTTAGATTTCCTGTGACTCGCTCCTGCATAGCGATGAACTCCTTTCTGCTTCCGGTTGCTTTCCGGTCACATACATGTGCTCGTGAGCTCTAGTCCGAAGAAAAAGGTTGATATCCAGCCGGTGCTGAAATCCACTTCTGATCATTCTGCATTACCATGAAGCGCGAAACCCATGAAGCAAGGAGTCAAATTGACTTGTGAAATGAAAGATGCAAAAGGAAAAAAAAATTAGATGAACGTTTAATTGTTGCTTGAAATCCTTTGCAATCGAATGAGATATGTTGGTTGTTAATGGGAATTGGATTACAACGTGTTGGTTTTGCACTGATGACGAGATCGTCGTTGATATGGCAGCTAGCATTTCCAAAAGACTCGGTGCTGCAGTTGGAAGACCAAGAGTAGCACCCAGTACTCCAGTAATATTTGACGTTCAATTATTGTACGTACCTGGTGTCTCGGACTTTGACAAGTAAAAAGCTGATGACCCTAAGGACCTTCCGATTGATTGACAGAAGAATCAGCTCACCAATCAAGTAGTGTATTGAAAGATCACCTTTTTCTTCACGTGAATGATGTTATACAAATCATGGGGATTCTTTTCTGAGGTTCTTTCGGCCATTTTTCAAAATAAATTTGAAAAAAATCACCAGAAATATAGAAGGTTGCGTCCTTAAAATCTGCAATTTGTACAGTTGTCACCAATTGACGCTATATTCTTTTAGGGACGTTCACAGACAACGCTACAACAAGATTGACAAATGGTGGATTGCACTTTCATCCATCTCTAGCTTGAATTGCAGACACATTTTTTTCACCACAGAACATGCACCCTCTACTTTGCTTTCATGTACCAGGAAATGCAAACTACAGTACAACTGTATCAGCTTCTTCATCCACTTCGTACCTGGAGCTTTCTTAGTAAATTGAAGACGTTTCAGTGATTCCATTCCGAGAGTTTTCTCATATCTTGCAATCTCCTAGTTTGCTAAACTTCTACTTTGCCTTGATTTATTACAGATCAATACCTTAAGGTTCTATCTGCACTCCAAACTTAACTGTTCAAAAAAGCCGGTGAGTGTTACCAAAATAACTGGCACTGTAAAGGGCGTTCCTGGTCATGTTATTCTTAATTGCGCAAAATGTCACAACCGTGTTGTGATCACGAATGCTCATGCAACTTCAATTTTGACTTGTGATAGGATAGCCTCACAGAATTCTCGAAGAATTAGTAGACCGTACGGCAAAAAAATGAGCTGGCTTTATGACCAGCAGTAGTATCGTCTGAGGTGCGTTCCTTGAAGGAGCCTATTGATTCGAAAAGATCGAAGTTGACTTCAACATGTCATTTTCTATCGAAATTGGACGTTCGAGGGTGTGACTCACATAAACATTCACATTTTACCAAGGTGTGAAAGAGCTAGCAACGAATCAGAGTTCTCGTTCGAGGTGAGAGTACTACGTTGTCGAGTCAAATGGTAGGCAAGGCAATCTCTGAATGGATGCACTAAGAAGATGCAACTCGTGATTTAATTTCTCGTAGCCCCAGTCAACATGACTTACTCCTTCCACATGTGCGGTCCCCTCCACTACCATACTCGCAAGGGACTGGAGGAGCTCCTCCTGGTCTCAAAACTGCAACCAATATTGGTGCTCCGTACAATGAACTCCACCTAATGAAATGCAATAAACTCGCCGAGTGTCCTTTGGAATTTGTTACATCTTCTCAAGACCTGGTTCAGTGCTCACTTTGGCAACATTAACAATATTCTGAAGACAATTAAGAGGTGTCAGATGCTAACAGGCTGCTACTTTGTGAAGAGAATAAATTTAGATCCAATATTAAGTCTTTGGAGCCTCCGATCTTTATTGGAACGTCAATCAGTTGTGGACGTGAATTCCACCATCCATATTGGAATGCATGACCAGATTGCAATTGTTGATGGTCACAGATGCCAATTCTCGTACATAATTTTGTCGCGCGTCGATAGATTTGGCATCATACTTTTGATGCATCGGACTGGCAGATAATAGTTATATGTTGGTCCAACTTTTAAGTCTCCCTTTGAGAGATCTAAGAGCATGTAAAAAAAGTTAAAAGGTTGTTTAAGGTCTCGTTAGTTCATCTTCTAATTTTGAGCCACCATATGTTGCCTGTCACAACCCCACTTTGGCAAAGTGTGGGGGTGAAGCCCAACACTCCCAAAGTTGGAATTTTGGAGTCCTCCGAGACTCCCGAATGTTTAGAGTTCGACAGCAAGGCCCAAAACACCTCACATTGGGATGTTCTTGGTGTCATTGGAAAGGTCTTGAAGCGTAGATATCGAAAATGGCCTCGTATTAGTCATTTGGACATCTGTAGCCCAAGTTATGGGCAAAAGAAGGGCCGGGAGTCAAATTGGCAGTTTGACTCCCGACCACTAAAAGTCAGGAATCGACCTCTTCTCGACGTCCGAATTGAGAGTGGGACATGGCGTTAGAAAGATCTTGACGAGGGCTAAAACTTTAGTTTAGACCTCATTGCAATCAGACTTGGCAGTCGGGAGTTACGAGCTCCTAAAGTTCCGAGACTCCAACCGAGACAATTTCGGGACAATTTCGGGACTCCAACTTGGGAGTCCTAGGAAAAATAGCCATTTAGATGTAGCCTCGGCGGTGAGACGCAGAGAATACTATATGGGGGAAGGTGGTGGCTTCCCCCGAGTTCGGGCCATGGTGAGTCAAGTAGTCCAAGTTGCCCGTGGCTTGTCCTAACACCCAAGGGTGTTCCCGAATGTGAACTAACCCTCTTGTGGTTGGTTTTGGATGCAGATTCGTGCTTGATCTTCTAATCCATCCTCCTAGTCTAATCCCGGGACTTCTAGCACGCCGCTCTACCCCTCTTTAGTGCTGGAAGTTGGGAGCGCCCCTCAAGTCCCAACTTTCCACAACTCAACATAGTTGGACCCTCGAGTGGGTTCAACCCGGGACGTCTTGGGAGTGCGTCATTTCTTTTGAAAAATGGCCAAAAGAACCTCAGGAGAGAATCCACACGATTTATATAACATCATTGTTAAGAAAAAGATGATCTTTGAATGCACTACTTGAGTGGTGAGCTAATTCTTTTGTCAATCGAAAGGTTCTTAGGGTCGTCAGCTTTTTACTCATCAAAGTCTGAGACACCAGGTATGTATAATAATTAAATGTAAAATATTACTGGAGTACTGGGTGCTGCTCTTGGTCTTCCAGCTGCAGCACCGAGTCCTTTTAGGAATGTTAGTTACCATATCAACAATGATCTCGTCATTAGTGCAGAACCAACAGATATCCACATATCATACTCCAATTCCCCTTGATTTTCAATCCAGCATTTGGAGAAGCTTTCGATGTTATCGCAACCCCACCTAATTTATAGCCTCCAATGGTTGAACGCTCATCGACTTCGCGCTGGTGCACACGAAGAAAAATGTCGACAACAACCGAAGGAGGCACGAACAATACACCCGAAGGAGGCTACCAGTCGTTGGACTTGCGATTCCAACCCTAAAATCGTCTCCTACATCTATGGTCCCGTTCCAGCATTCGGATGCACGCATTCGCCAACCGTGCGAAGTTGGTAACGGACTGGCCGAAGGCCTGCAGTCCCATCCATCGAGCCAACTCTTCATCGCGAGTGATGTTCATCAATTCCGGCATGGCCTTGCGCACGTCCGACGGGTTGCGATGCCAAATGGCCCAAAGAAGAATGCAGTATCGTTCGCCTCAGATTTGACCCGGGCAATCGATACCGTACCTTCCTTCGTGCAACGGGACGTTACCCAACGCCTGCCTGTTGTGCAAAAGGTGGCACTTGGGACAAACGTCGGGTGACTGGGGAATGGAATTATGGCAATCCGACCTAAGATGCGGTCCCAAACATTTGAAGCATCGAAGATCATCTAGCAACAACGGACAATTTGGACTAGGGTGACAATTTGGATTGGGGTGACGCACGTTTCCATCACTGTTGTAAACACAACACAGGAGACAATCGCGTTTTTCGGGAGCAGCGAATTGACGAAAATTTGTCAGGGCGGTGCGATCCTCGTTCACGAAAGAGGTGAGCACCGTGCCACGCGCATTGAACATCGATAACGGCAGGGGGGGTTGTTGCGACACCGTTCGCAATTGCCGCAGACAGTTGTCGCAAGGTTGTGCGGCGGGAATTAGGCTGCACCGTTGGGATTGGCCGTCCAGAGCCAAATGAAGATCATGTCGTCAATAATTCTCCGTGTTTGTGATCTAAACGTTGGGTTCGGCGAAGGAGGAATCGAGGTGCAGAGCTTCGGCTCTAGATTTCGTGCTAGAAAGCACTCTGTTGATACCCGGTCGGCCGTCACAAGCGAGTCAACCGGACTCTTAGTGCAGAGCAACAAAAGATCTAAAAGATCCGCGATGAATGACGAGCCTGACGAACGGATAGTTGTACCCGCAACCAATGACCCCGGTGGCCACCATGACGCGCGCTTCGCCCAAAACTGTCCTGGGTTGAAGTCCCGGGACTTTGGACGGCCATAGCTCCTCGCCCCAAGCTTGGATCGGGACGAGTTCTGAACCAAAGTTGTAGCTCTCGTCGAGAGCTTTCCAACGCCGTGTCGCACTCTTTGAGGCGACGTTGAAAAGAGGTCGATTCTCGACTTTTAGTGGTCGGAAGTCGAGAGGGCTAGGAGTCAAACTGGCAGTTTGACTCCCGGCCTTTCTTTTGCCCATGACTTAGGCTACAGATGTCCAAATGAGCAATACGAGGCCATTTTGGACATCTACGCTTCAAGAGCTTTCCATTGATATAAAAAACGCATCAAGGCAAAAAGATTTGACCCCCTCAAATTGTCTTCTTAATTTTCGGGAGTCCTGAAGGACTCCAAGTCTCCGCTTTTGGGAGTGGGAGTTACATTGTCCCACTTTGCCCAGAGTGGGGTTGCGACAGTATGGAGTCATGTTGTTCTTGGATTATTGTAATGGAAAATGGTTGAGGAAGTAATATATTGTTGTGTTAGTGTTCCCCTCTACTTGTGATATGTTAGATAAAGAAATAAGGTAGCACATTGGAGGTTTACATAATGTATTTGGGTATATCTTAGGTAGTAGACTTTCATCCCTTTTACAACAAAAGTAAATGTGTAATATTTTTATTTATTTTTAAATTAGTAAACATCTTATTGTTGCAAGGTGGTAGTTACTAATAAAGGCTCATGGGAATATGATATACTTTGAATTTGAAGTTACATGATAAAGGGAATAGCTGCAGATAATAGGTAGTAGCCACAATAGGTTTGCAGGGGTTACAAACGGTAGGAGACTAACGTGAGAGGTCTACAAGGATTGAAAATGAGAAATAGTATAGATTGGAAGCTTGCAAAGCCCCCTAAGCTAGATTGTTAATGCTTGAAAATACTCTAGAGGTTTTGGAAGGTAACCACCTTATAGTTTTCCACTCACTTATTTTGATGATGAATTACTTTACCACAAGTTTCACTAGCTAGGTTAATGATAGTTGTAGATGGTAGGATTGTCCTTTGAAAAGAAATAGTTTATATTCTATTATGTCATTACCTTTTACATGAACTATTATATATTATTATTATAATAGTTATAAAAAAGGTTAGTAAATGATAGTAACTCTTTTGGAAGACATAAATAACTTACATTTGATTTCTGTGACATTGCTTTCATGACAATGGCAATAGTTGGGGATTACATTTTCACCCTTCTACAATGACATTCACTAGTTAGTCATTATTTAGGTTGGTAGGTGGAAAGCCAACCAAAACCTTATAAAAGGTGAAGGTTGGTTAATCGTTTTTCTATAAGGTATGAAGAATTATAGGAAGGGACATGTCCCAACTAAATTAATCAAATTTCTTTGGATTCCCTTTTGGGGAACTAATAGTCAAGGGTCCCTTTAGGAGTGGTGAATACGGCAACCCTTACCCTCCAATGTGGGGGGATTTTTTTAATATATAATCTTTAGGGTGATATTTTTTTCTAATTTTTTTCTTTCCCTCCCCTCCCTTTTTTCTAATCACCTTCTTCATTATTTTGGGTGGCAAATTCTCTAGTTTGCTTGGACCTTATCCTTTTTCTTGGGTGCATGCACAAATGGGTGGACCAATTTGGGTGTCACGTAAGCCAATTTTGCCTCGTGGTTTTCATTGTAATGCCCACATTGTTTTATAGATCTTGAAATTTATGAAATTGAATTTGGTTTAAAGATTTTAATTTGAATATCTACATGATGCACAAAATCATTTTACAAAGTTTAATAATTTGTAAAAACCATGGACTTTTGAACTCAAAACTCATGGATTATACCTTTGATTGCCATTTCTGTGTGAACTATGATATGGTCCATCGATTGATGAGGTGTGCATTAGGGATTTGAAATTACTAAAATATCATAATAAGGAATCTAAGGGTCAAAAAAATAATTAATTGAATTTTAGAATTATACTCATGCACTTTTGAATGGGCTAATTAAGAACATTTTTTCATAAGTCAATATCATATTGGAAGAAGTGGTGTTTTATGGTATTTGCTTACATGCTTAAATAAAGAGAAACTTTAGATGAAACATTAATGACATGGAAATTATACGGAGGAAATAAATATAAATTAGTTGTAATTTCCAAAATTTAGTCAGGATTTTGAGTAAATAAAGATTTTAGATTTGTGGCAAATGGTCCACCCATTTGTGCACCTATTTCATTCTTTTCCTTGGCCTTTTTTAAAAAAAAATCTTTTATTTTATGTGTTGATGGAGATTACGAAGAAAACATGGCATTATATCTCTCCACTATGGCAATAAAAAAAGGGGTAGTTATTTTTTGAGACTCTATTATTTAATTTATTATGTTCCTTCATTTCTAATAGGTAGATGCATGGATAGATGCTACCCCTACACCAAAATGTGTTCTAATTCACTTTATGTTTCACTAGATTTTGAATGAATTTGGACATTTTTACCATGGTGAAATTGGTTAACTCCTAAATGAATAATAACTAATTGATATGGATAGTGAATTAGTTCACTAATACCTAGTGAAACAAGGTTATTTTCAAATGAGATATAAATTTACCAAGTCATTCACTTGCTAGTTAATTAACTAGCAACATGAAAATAATTAAATTTAAATTATTTAATATATAAAATTATTGATAATTTCATGATTTTTAGCTTATGAGCTATTAACATGTGTCACTACCTAGGCTAGGTTAAAAACTTAACCTAGGTAGGTAAATCACATAATCAACTTAGGCATTTGCTTTAATGAACTAAATAGAAGAATATTCAATCAATTTACGAATGTTGTCCCCACACACACATCACTTGTGAGGTTTGATCCTTTGACCTTTAAAATAGAAGTAAACACCCTTACCATCGAGCCACCCCACTTGTTGTGATAATATGTTACATTGCATTATATTTATCAAATACTTCATTTTAAAATTATAAAAACATAAATTTTGAATATTCATATCTTATTAGATATTGTTCAAATGAAATGATTCAAGTTTACTTAATTTTTTTTCAATACTATCATAATTACATTTATTTCCTTTTGAAAATGTAAAATCATTTGAATAATTTTTTTTTGAATATCACTATTCAATAACATTTCAATGACCATTCTTTTGGGGAAAAAAAAGTATAATAAATGGATAATTTTTTTGTTAATATAATAATACAAACTATGTTAAGTTACTTTTAACTTTTATAGGGCTATTTTTCATTAATCTAAATTATTTCACCCTACATTATTTACAACTATTTATGGTTGTTTTTAATTACTTTTGGCTATTTTTGGTTATTTCACCCTAGGTTACTTTTGGTTATTTTATGTTAATTTTGACTATTTTAGCCTATTTCACCTTAGACTATTTTCGGTTATTGTAAGTTATTTTTGGTTATTTTATGTTATTTTTGGCTATTTAAATTATTTCATTTTAAGTCATTTGTAGCTATTATAAGTTACTTTTGGTTATTCTAAGTTATTTCATCTTAGACTATTTTAGATTATGTGAGGTCATTGTTAATTACTTTTGGTTATTGAAGGTTATTTCACCTTATGCTATTATTGATAATTTTAAATTATTGTAGGCTATTTCACCTTAAGTTACTTTTGTGTATTATAGATTATTTCAACTTAGATTATTTTTGGCAATTTTAAGTAATTCTAATCTATGGTTATTGGCGACCATTAATGGCTATTAGTAGTTATTCTATTGATGGCTATTCATGGCCATTTTATTGGTGGCTATTAGTGGCTATTTTAATAATGACTATTGGTGGTTATTTTATTAATGGTTATTGGTGGTTATTTTATTAATGGTTATTAGTAGTTATTTTAAGTTAAATTAACACATGTTATTAATGGCTATTGGTGGATATTTTATTGGTGAATACTGGTGGTTACTCCATTGTAAGCCATTGGTGGCTATTAATAATTATTCTATTAATGGTTATTAATGGCTATTGATGGATATTTTACTGGTGCTTATTGGTGGTTGTTCTCAGTTATATTACGACTATTGGTGGCTATTATATTATAAGTTATTATTAGATATTTTATGTTATATTATCATAGGTTATTAGTAGTTGTTATATTGTAGATTATTTTAAATTATTTGAAGTTATTATACTTAGGATAAAATAACTTATAATAACATAAATTATAATGACTTTGAATAACTTAAAATAACATATATTAACTTAAAATAAAATAAGTTAAGGTATAGCCTAAGGTTAGTTGAATAATTTAATTTAAAATAATTTAAAAGCCTATAATAAGTTAGTTATGATACATTAAGGTAAAATAACGTATAATTGTTAGGGTATGATACTTTATAATAACGTAGGTTTTTAATTAAAATAATTAAAATAATTTAAAATTATATAAGATATATATAAAATAACATATATAGGGAATTTAAAATAACATAAAAATTTATTTACTATAATAAATTATAATAGTGAATTATGTCAATTAATAATGAAACACGATGTTTACATAATGATATTATAGTGAAATAACTTTAATCAAAGTGAAATCATTAAAATGCAATGAACTTATTTCACTTTTAAGGTCCCATAATGATTGAAGCTAGTGAACTAAACCCCACTTTTGTAATAGTGTACCTAAACATGGGGTAGATAGTAGGAGGCTTGGACAAACTATAGGAAAGTGCTAAGAAAGTCATATACCTTTTAAGGTACTAGGTTTTGAAGTGTTTTACCTTTAAAAAAAAAAGTTACCGACCTTTGTTGCCTTACATTAAAATTATTGTCCCTTCATTCCTATGCATTTACTTTTGGTTGTCATTATATCTTCATACCAAGTTGTTTCTTTCCACATACTACCAAACAATAATAATAGTGGTAAGGTGCCCAATATCATCTAATGGATGATTTATGTTCATTTCATATAAAATTTTGTTATTCTTATCTAAGTAATTGTAGGAGCGTAAGTTAGGAAACCAATTAGGTGTTTAAAAATTATTGAACTTCCTTCCCTTATATTACCATCACCTTGGAGGTAATTACCATGGCTTAACAAAGGGCCTATTTACAGTTTGTTTGAGGTAGAATGGAAGAAGCCCAAACATCATTTATTGGTGGAATTTTTGAATACTTGGAAAGATAATCATAACAAACTGGAAATGCTTGCAAGAATTGGGGATAAGGTTTGTGTGGTTGATAAATTCATTTTGTGAAAAAGATTAAAGATTTTTACCTATGGAATAAAAGGAGGAAAAAATGAAGATAAATAAAAAATAAAAACAATTCATAGTTCATACAAATGGCTTCTTGGACACAAAAATTTGTAGCAAAAAAAATTGATGGGAAGACCATGTATTTATAAAGCAAAGCAACATGAGAAGACCACGATGATCACCAAAATTAGAGTGCCATCATAAAGGTGATATGTAGTAGAAACACCTAAATGGAACAACATACACACGTGCAACAAAACAACAATAGGAGTAGAATAAATGAAATCGCCCCATTGATGCACATCAATGATTAGAAAGACATTAGAAAAGTGAATCAAAACATCAAGACCCATGATCATGGTGATGCACAATAAAAAAAACACAATGGTTTGAAAAGTTCTCATTTAAATCGTACAAGAACATGTCGAATATACTTAAACCCAACTATTAATTACCAATATGAAAATGTAACAATGACACACATGCACACCATGCATGCATCACACCATGCACTTGCATAACAAAACATTAGGAGAAGAAGGAAAAAAACCACCATGATGATGCACAACCAAAAAAAAAAACACCAAAAAAATTAAATCAAGATTAAAGCCCACGACCATAACGATGCAAAATAAAAAAACATAGTGGGAATATCTCTTACCTACATTATAAAGGATCACAACGAACAAAACTAAACCCAACAATTGATCCCCAACACAAGAAGGTGATGATGTAACTACACACCACGCACAAAACACCATGAGAAAAACAAAAGAAAACACCATGATGATGCACATCAAAGGAGTGATGAGAATATACAATGTTTAACAAGCTATCAAATTTGCAAGCAATCTTTGCACTGCTACATCATCTCAATTTCTTAAACCCTAACATGTGGAGGGTCTATCTTCAGCCCCTTAAACCCTAAATCCTAACTATCATATCTAAAGACCTTATAACCTCTTCTAACAAATATGCGTAATGTAACTATCCATATCCGAAAAATGAAACACCACCAAATTATGGATATGAATATTCATATCGTAAATCAACATTCAACTATTTATAGAGATCAGTTAGTAATTACATATAGTAAAGGACGTCGTGAAACATCATTTCATCCATTTGTTTCGTCATCCATCTGTCCATCCGTTTCGTCATGGTCTGTTTATTCCGATGGGATGGAGAAAGAGTGGAATACAGACGTGACGCGATGAAAAAAAATAATATTAGTGTTGTATATTTTGATTTTTGATTTTTGGGTTTTTAGACTTAGGTACATTCATCTTGTCTCTTTCTCAACAACTGAAAGAGTTGGGGTTGGGTTCTTTTTTTTTTGAAATTTTATTTAGAATATTGAAAATTTTCAATGCATTTTACATTGCCATAAATTTTTATTATAGTTCAATGGATGCCAAAATGAACAATCGTTAAGCATATTAGATATTAGCAATTTCAAAGCTTGCATTTGCCATCATAATAATGGCAATTGATGTTAGTTGCCATTTTAGCACACAAACTTAATAGATATATTGGTAATTACAATGATCACATTGCCCAGAAAAACAATTTTGCCAATAATAATAATATGCTGGATGCCAAAGGTTTATTATGATGCATGTGAAAATTAGTTGCACCAAAAACCCTAACCATTATGAACAAGGAAGGGGTATGGATACTAGAACTTATCAACATATAAAAACAAAGAAATAATTTTCAACATATTGATACTTACTAAATAAATAACTTACTACTTACTTACAAGTTGAACAACGTATATTTGCTGTCTCCGGTCTATTCCCATTGTCAGTTGTATGTTGCTATCTCACGGGTCACAAGCAATGCAAACATCAAGATTTTCAACGGCCAGGGTCCCGATGGATACATGCGAAATGTCGTATATAAAGAGGTTTTGAAAATGTAGTTTGTAATTGTAATTTTGTAATATGTACTGTCAAATACACACACACCTGTGCATTAGGCACGGGGTTCAAACTAGTTGTATTATAAAACTCCAGATATGTATGATGACGGATAGTAAACTAGACCAAATTCAGGATATGGTTACATGCATATCCGGGTAGTATCCGGATTTAACGGACAACACTGTTACTTCCGAGCCGTACGTTACTGCTGTCCCATAACCCTAAACACAAACCCTAAGCGTAAAAGCCAGACTGCGAGGGAGGGAGACGACGCGCGCGCGCGAGACAGTGAGAGCACATTCTGGAATATGATTGAGGTGGCATGTGGGATCTGGTTTGCTTTTGCATTTCTTTGTGATTTGATCCTGTTGTCCAAGGAAAGAGAGTGAGAGGGAGGGAGGGACAACAGGAAAGTGGTTTTCTGTCAGTGCGGTGTGTATAAGGAGAAAGTACATGGAGACGATGTGTGAGGGACTGGCAACTATCCGAAGCTCCTTGGAGGACACATTGGCACGTATGTTGGCGCTGAAGCGGAAAGAAGGAGAAAGCAATTTGCAGTTACGCGAGCTTATAACTGAAGCCTCCGTTATGTTCGTGGACCTTCGTAGGGTACGCTTTTACTCTCTCCTACACTGTGTTGGTAAAAACTTGTATTTTATGTGGCAAGTCTCGGAATGGAGGATATATCCGATAAAGGTTTAGAAGTCTCTCCTTTTCTGCTTTTTGTTTCCTCCGAAGTGCGGTTAGGAGGAAGCTGAAATGCTGTTTTAATCTCCGAGGAGAAGGCGATCATTAGACGTGCGCATTTTTTGGTTGGACACGACTTTGGAAGGGAGATTCTTTTTCACTTTTTGTTTCGCAGAATTCTGGCGGATTGTGTGGTGGTCAAGGTTGAAACCGACTATGAATTTGTTGTACTAGATTGAGGAAGGGATACAAATTCAATCTTCGGTCTGAAGTGCAGAAGATCTGCTTTTGTAGGTGAATCGCGATATTCTGCAAGAGGAAGACCGGAGAAAATTGGAGACCGAGGCAGAAAAAGCGCCAGTTGATCACACCACCTTGCAGCTTCATAACCTGCTCTATGAAAAGAACTACTATCTTAAGGCGATCAAAGGTTGTAAGGATTTCAAATCAAAATATCCAGACATTGACCTGGTTTCTGAGCAGGAGTTCTTTCGAAATGCTCCTGGGGAGCATCGCTCAGATCCTGCACTCCACCATGACCCCCATAAACTCATGTTGCAGCGCCTCAACTTTGAACTTCACCAGGTTTGCTAAATGTTTGCCTTGATCAGTCAAAATTGCTGAAATGAAATGTGTCCACTCCAAGCCACAGTTTGTTACCAGAGAAAAGGATGGTGAATCTGAAAGAAACATGTCTGTTTTGTTTATTCCTACAGCGGAAGGAGTTGTTAAAGCAACGTGAAGTTGTAGAAGCTCGAAAGAAGCTATTGCAAGAAAACATTACAAGCCAGCGCAAGTTCCTGGGCAGTTTGCTTTCTCACCTCAAAGTCTTGAAGAAGGCATCATTACCTGTACAGCAACAATTGGGTCTCTCACACACAAAGCGAATGAAACAGCACACTCTTGCAGAGCTCCTCCCCCCTGCTCTCTATATTGTTTACACTCAATTGCTGTCTCATAAGGAAGCATTTGAAGAAGCTCTAGAGTTGGAGATTGTAGGGAGTGCTAAGGATGCCTTCACACTTGCTCGACAAGCTGCAATGAAGGATGCTGGTAGTTTGTTGACCAACTGCTTTGATCCCTCTGAGCTTTTTACTTGAGAGTCAGGTTTCTGCTTGCTAGTGAGAATAATGCATATCTTTAAACAGTTTTCTACTTTATGGCAGGAGTTACAGGGGCAGGAAGTGATGAAGTGAAGCCTGAAGAAGAAGTGCCTGAAGATGATGATGACTCCCAAAGACGACGGAAGCGGGTCAAAAGAACTCATGAAAAGGAGATTGTGGAGGAGGACAGCACTTATCAGTCCCACCCCCTGGCTGTAATTCTTCAGATTTTTGACAATGGACAGGAAATGAACAAGTTGCTCACCTTGCGGTTTGAGTTCCTCACCAAGATCAATGTTCTCTGTGCTGGTGTTGAGTCAGCATCCTGTGGAGAGTGTGATCCTGATACTTTGCTTGCAAACTTGTTCCCTGATGACACTGGTGTTGATCTGCCAAGTCAGGTAATCCACTAATCAATTTGCCTGGGCGTATGTGTAGTTGTGATGTCTATGGCCTTATTCAATTAGTTGGCTTGATAAATTGGTCTCCTGGTATCTGCAGATTTCAAAGTTACAAGCTGGGGCAGGGTTCACATTTGACAAGAAGAGGCATTCACGGCCTTACAAGTGGGTCCAGCACCTCGGTGGAATTGACATCCTCCCAGAATCACCCCCTCATTTCCAGGAGAAAGATGGAGGTGGGGTGAATGGTGATAGTTCAAAGGCTGGTAATTCCAACTCTCTGGTAGCAGGACTGGCCACTTACCGTCTACAGCATCGTGTAAGCAACATTTTGCATCAACTTCGAGTGCGAAGACAAGCACAGCTGGCTCTGAAGTGAGTCAAGATACCCCTTGTGAGTGCTAGATAATCCTTGCAAGGATGGACTACTCCAGTGGCCCACATTCTACGTCAATATGAGTATACCTTGAGTTGGGAATTAGAGCCTGTAGTAGGAGACTGAGGTTTGTGTTTTCTTCAGCATCCTTTGCATCATTCTATCTAGCTGCTGTAGTTATGGTTTTTGTGCAACATGACAGAATAGAGAATGGATGCTCTAGTTGGTTCTTAGTAGCTGTGACTGTATGGGTGTGTCTACAGAGAACAGCTTGACTCCCTAGCCAAGCTGAAGTACCTATTTCCACATTCTTGTGCTTTTCCCTGGATTGAGTACACTCCAAAGGCTACTTTCCGAACTTGGGCAGAGACAGATTGCACAGGACTAAAGTTGTCATCTTCCTTCCCTTCTCTCACTTTGCCCAGCTCCCTCTCCACAGTTGGGGTCCAGTCAACTCTTTTTATTGATGCAAAACTAGCTGTGGAAGAAGGGCTGATAGGCAGTGGGATGGTGCTGGATGGTGAGGCTGGAAAGGAGGATGGAGAGCTTCCTTCCTCTGGAATAGTGATGTCTCCATTTGCAGATGCTGCGAAGGCAGCAACTGATACACTAGTATTGAATGAGGTCAAAGATGGAGTGTGGGAAAGTGGCTCAAAGGCAACACTGGCTTCTGGGAGAGAGGCAAGCAAAAGCAATGTGAACATCATAGGAGGCTCCTCCTCCAAGGATACTTCTGTAGAATTAGCTGTATCAGGCCTGGGAAAGGTTTCTGTTCATGTAGATTTAGATGGTAGGAAGGACAGTGATAATGTAGTTAGTGGGGATTTTCAGAGGGAGGGCATCTTGGCAGAATTGGGTGGACTTGATGCTCTTATGGATGAAGATATTGGGGAGGCCATTGAGGCAGTCCAGCTAATTGGAGAGGATCCAAAGGACAGGGCAGATGGGCCTTGGAAGGAATATGGAATACGGACATTTCGAGCAGTATTTCGGAGAGAAAATGGGCCATCTGGAAAGTGTATACAGTTGGAAGCGCAGGTGATGCTCTTGATGCCACTGTCTGCTTATGGTTTTTTTCTGGAGGTTGCAAAACTGTTGGAGTGAAGCTGTGTTTTATTGCCTTTGTGTGCAGGATTTTATAAGACTCATTGTTTAGTTGGTTGGTTTTGATGTTTGCATGGCAGGTGGATATAAGTCTAGAATATCCAGTTTGCCCACCTTTGTTTCAGGTTCGTCTATTGTCGGAGACTGCCAGTGTTTTGAGTCTGCCGGCAGCACCAGGTGGTGTGCTGGATGTGGCTGAAGGTTCTGTGAGCAAGGCAGTTTCTTGGATAGATCACTCATTCAACAGTTTGCGTGCTATTGAAGTTGAAGTAAGTTGGAATCCATTTATGAGTGTGGTTGATGTCTTGTAAGGTTTTGGGATGTTACACAAGGCTACAGCGAGGGCACACTCTGTAAATATTCTGGCTAGGCGTCCATTGTAGTGCCCTTCCCTTTCTGTGATCAGCTGCTTCAGAGTTTCGGCTTTGTGGTGCAAAATTGATGTCACAGGGTAGAGTGACAGTTTATTGTCAGACTGCCAGTGTTTGCTAGAGTAGCAGCAAAACTGTCAGAGCTACTCAAGAAACAGAACAAAAAAAGTTCACCTCGCATCTTTCTAAGAGCTGATCGCCATTTTCACTCTTCTCTTATTTCATTTGCTCTCTTTAGTTTGTGTTGACTGAAACATGTGTGACAGTATCTTTGGATTTTGTGTTTGTTAATGGGTTAAAGGGCTTTTGGTGGTGAGGTTGTGCAGGTGAACATCACTATCCCACAGCACCTGCCAGTAGGAGACCAAAACCAGACACTGTCACACCAGATTGCAGCACTGATGATGCTCTTTGATATTTACGTAGACACTGAGCTAGGACTTGGACAATCCAGTGATGGAGGAGAAACAGCTGATGATGAGCTGAGGTCAGATTTAACTGATCTTTTGAGAGTAAAGCTAGGCAATGTTCGGCTATGCCGAGGTCGAGAACGCCGGAAGCCTCTACCCTGGGTCTTGGATAACATAAGTCTGGAACCATGTATTGATGAATAGCTCTGTACATGGACTCATCAATCTCATGTCATTGTGGAGGATGAAGGATTTGTGTTTGCTCCTGTGCATAATCCTTGAGGTCTGTAGCCCTGCTCTCTTCTGTTTCATTTGTGCTGATGGACACGAAGACTTTGAATGCCCAATGCTTTGGCCAAACTACTACCAGTGGTTCATATTATCCTGTGCCTCAATGTCCCTTTCATAAAATTTGGATTGTTTTTCCAACAATTCTACTTTCTTTTTTTATTTTAAGACAGGAACGCCTATGCCAGTTTTGCAACATACTATTTTAAATTAGGCTTTCTTTTTTTGAACAGTGATACCTGGTGGGTACCTGACTACCTGCCAATTGTCATGGTAAAAAAAGTTTTAAAAAACCAACACATTGATTTTTATTGTGTAAGTATAGGCCCCTCTCTTTGGAGGGCAGGGTGGAAAGTGGCTGTCTCTGTCGTTGAGTTCACGGCACTCAATAGGCCATTAAAAATCCACTCAAAAATAGGAAAAGTAAACTTGTCATAAATAGGCCGTTAAAAATCCACTCAAAAATAGTAAAAGTAAACTTGTCATAAAATACATAATTTAGAGCATTTCCGAGGGAATAAACAAAACTTCACATGATTGGTAACTAATATGGTAACTACTAGTAACTTAACGCTTAATGACCATTTCACATACCCCAACGTTTACTCTAACCTCTGCTAACTAACCCAACCCTGGTGAAAATCTCTCTTTTCTTTAGCAAATTTTATGACAGTACAAAAGCAACAAATCAACCATCACATACATTTTTGGACACACCTGGGCCTCACACAAGCATCCATGGCATCTTCAACGACTATGGATTCTTATTCACAAGCTTCTAGAGCAAAGAAGGGGAAATTGTTTGTTGTTGAAGAATGACAATGTTGTTGTAGCTTCTCATGGCACATCAATCAAGACCCAAAGATAAGGAATATTTTGGTGAATCTGTTTTCTGCATGTTCATAATATTTCATTCACCTAAGTCCTTTGTGTCTAATTGAATCTCCTTGCACATGGGATGACTAGGTGGCACAACTTTGTGATTAGCCATTGCCAAACCTTTGGTCTCTTTTTAGATTCCGTTTAACAATCTTAGGTGCATGACTCATACTTTTAGTTGTTGACCCAAGGTCAAAGTCGTGTTATTTCCATCAACAATTAAATTAACAAATTTTGTCATTGAATTGGAGTGGTGGGGAGATGCCTTGCTGGTGACTTTGGGCCCCTCGAGGAAACTTCAACTATTGTTTCATGTCTCCTATGTTTTGGTGAGCCTACCCTTAACCCCTAAAGGTTAGGATAGACCAAACTGGTTCATTTTGAAATGTATATTTTGCATTTCTATGACATTTAAGGGTTATTGTCACACTCCTTGGCAAAAATTTAAGGTCCCACATGGGCCAGCCAGACGAGTCATCTTATGTTTCTAAACATATGCCTAAAATAAATTCATTTAACTGGAAGATGTGTGTTGTAAATATCAACATCAATTCAATTTCAAATATCTATTAATGGAATGAAGGTTGTTTGTTTTGTTTGTCAGGTTGAGATCTCCCAAACCATGGTGGCTTTTGTTGTGCTCTTGGTACTGTCAAAAGACTTCAATGACTTGGGGTGCACTGAGAGTTCATTTCATAATGTTTCAACCTATGGTGGAGAAATTATTGAATATAAATAAATGTTTTCAATGAAAATTCATCTCAACTCGTACTTAAATTTGTAGGGGAATTTAAGTGTGCTATTAATATTGCTGAAAGCCCTTATTGAGTCAGATTTAATGCATGTCATTTGGAAATTTTTGGACATAAGGTGCTTGACACAATGAATTTTGAGTAATTTTTATCATTGAAAATTCAATTAGATTGCAAAAAATGCTTTTGGATGCAAAAGTTAGTTGAGTAACCAATTCACACTTGGACCAATGGCACAAGCTACACTAGCAGGCATATAATGATGCAAATATAATGAACTCACATTTTTCCCATGAAAAAAGGTGATGAAAAACTCTTTTAAATTGGATATTTCCATTTCATCACGAGTGATTTGATCAAAAATCTTTGTTTCATATTTGCAAATATGGAATACCATGCCAAAGTGAAGTGTGAAAATATCAATGACATTTGACATGCACATTCAAAGATGGATAATATTTAGAGCCCAAATAAATAAGTTGTAGGGTAAATAGTTATAAAGTCTATGTCTATATAACCTATATATTACCAAGATGTGCTTTATGACATTTAAAAATTGTAGTGTTTAACTTAATTGCTACTTTCCCCCTCCCCTCTTTCTTTGGGTTTCAAGGCTTGCCTTTTCATGCATGTTTTGTGTTTTCCAATGTTTTTGTCTTGAGTGCAAATTGTGAGAAAAAAACACCTTGGATTTGGGGTTTTAAAAATGATATGGAAAAAAAATTCACTTTTTCAATAATTATTAATGAGAGTTGCATACTATAGACAAACACATTAATAAAAGATTGAATCAACTTAGTATGATGACTTCAACACGGTGATGTAATCTTATGGGTTGTGGAATTCATTTCCCTTCATAGGTCATATAACATATGTTAAACTGTGATCCATAGATTATTTTATTTTATTCTGTTTTTATAGTTATGTTGTAATAATATATAATGTATAGTTGATACATAGTTGACATCAGAAACAAGACATTGTTACTAATTATATTATATTGGCCATTATTTTGACTTCATTTTCAAATATAGATTTATTATATAAAATAATAGGCATGTAAATTTCAAAGAAAAAAAGAGAAAGAATAAATAATAATGATAATGAATAATAAAAATTTGAAATGGGTCCAACCACTCTATTAGGAGTCACATGTGCCCCCTTACACCATTACTTTATTCTTTGAAATTTTTTGAATTTTTTTTATACATCTTTTTTAAAAATAAAATTTTAAAAATATTAATACTATTATGTTAAGGTGTATATTATATTATATATATATATATATATATATATATATATATGTCATTAAAAAAAATTTCAAATTGTGCTTTTGGTGTCAAAATTGTTTTAAGTTATTTTTATGCAACTTTTAAATAGTGGTTATAAGAAGTTAAATGTCCTTATACATATTTTTCACTCAATAGAATAATTCCAAATTTTTATGACATGTACACAATGTATTCACAATAACATTTTTTTAAAAATTCTATTTATTATCATTATTTTACAATCCAAATTTCAAAAAATTAAGCAGTGATTACGACTACTTTGGTACATGTTAGTATGATTACATCCAAATATATAATTTTGCTACCCAATTTTGTGAAAAAACAAGATTATTTTACTTACTTTGGATTGAAGAAATCTATGTTGTTTATTGTAGATTAGAGAAATTAAATAAAAAATAGATCAGTATAACATATTTTGTATAAAATGAAGGTTTGAAATAGGAATTGAAAATATAAAAATATTCTTTTCCATTTTGGCAACCATCTTGGGGAAATGTTTTTGACAAAATTTTGGTTTAAAATTGATTTTTTATGAATAAATTAGTTTCTGGTTTGTGTTAGTAATATTTTAGTGGTTTTTTATTGTTGAAAATTTGTTTCATAGGATGGATTTGAAGAACATATCAATATAAATAGTAATTTTACCTATAAAAGAGATAAATTGTTGGAAGGACAATTATTTCAACATATTTAGATTTGGATTATAATTGTGTGGTATTTGGAAGAAATGTCTAAAGCTGTCACTAGAAACTTACAATTTTTTTAATCAAACCAATAATCAAAATTTGGAAATACACAATAGGTTCCCTAAAGGAAAACGATGCTTACTAGTAGGTTCCTCTAGAGATGTAGGCATTAATCAACCATCAGAAGGGGCCACAACTACTACAAAAGGAAGAACAAATGAAGTGCAAAACAAAAGGTGATGCAAAACCACAACAAATAATTGGGGGTACAAGAAATGCACCCAATCCACCAAAATATCTTCTTAACAAAGAACATGTTTTTGAGGTCAAATTGCATAATCCAATCAAAACAATCAACAACAATTTATTGATACAAGAGATGAATAGCAATTAGTTTAGCTTATTCTTATACATTTGAAATTAAACAAATTCCTATGGAACTTTTGTTGGGAGTCAAAAGGGCTTATGTGATTAAAATGCATGGTTTTTAAGATTCTAATACTACGGTTGATGTTTACTTTGGACCCATTCTTTGGTTACATATGGATATACGAAGAGTTTGACTATTTCAATGTTTCCATCTATCCATCATTATATTTTGAAAAGTAATGCTACACTCTTTGTTGCAATGGATATGTAAGACATCAATGACTTGCACTTGAATTACATAAATATTGCAAATAGTGAATGGACAATTGGTCACAATTGTACCCTATCAATTGTACACATTCTATATGTCATACATATTTGTGTAGACAAAACATATAGTAGATTATAAACATGTATATTTAATATACATACATTACATATATGTGCAAGTGTATAATAGTTCATATGTTGGCAAGAGTGCATAAAATATAGTTCAAATTGTAGTGTATGTACACATAGAGAGGCCACATAGATAATATACCAACATTTGCTTGGTGGTATTCAAATACATTACAAATTGTATGTGGGTGTATGCACAATCTAGTGGCTCATTTTAAGTAGGGATAACACTCACAAGAGTCACAAGCAAGTTTTTATAATGATCCATATGGATATAGTTTCAAATTTTAAGTTTTCATTAATGTAATCTTTGACTACTAAAGTTTTAGTAATTTATAAAACCTCTTAAAACTAAGTCAAAATTCACATTGAAAAATGTTGTTGTTAGCTTGTATGGTGAAATCACTTTGAAAATCCTAAAACGAAATACATTTTGTAAATGAACTTGAATGGGTTGAACAATAGATTATATGTGTTATAAGTATTATTGATAATACAATTTACAATATTTATTAATAGGTAGAGAGTAATTTTGAGTAGAATTTGCGCTTGTACCACATGCATCATTCACTATTTTTGCAATCAAAAAACCAAAAACAATAAATCACCTACAAACCACAAATAGACAAACAACCACCATAAATCATTTCAAATCACATAACAATGGTAGATGCACAAACCCAAACTCTACATTCCTAAGTTTTACACATAGCAACTCCCAAAATTTTATCAATGAGAACTACATTTATTATTTGCCAAGTTCAAATGTAGTCAGTAGTGCTTCCATTTGAGGTTTGAATATTTGCATGTTATGGTGGACCTAAAAAACCTATCACAATGTTGCAATTTTTAGTACAAACAAAATTTGAAAATTTTGGGGACATGATTAGAAAAGGAACAATGGATAGAAGGTGTAATTAGAGGTGGTTCACATTTTATCTATCATTATGTTGTGAAATTAGTGCTAATAAAAATGTTGTCATAGTGCTTTGGAGTACATTTGTAACATATAGTTGCTTGTCACATAACCATTGTTTTTACAAATGGACTAAGAAGTATTTCTTTTAGTTGGAAATTTTCAATACAAAATTTCACATTAATGTATATATGTACAAAAAAAAATCTTCCATCAATTTTTTTAAAAATTGACTTAAAATCATGAAGTTTAAACTTAAATTAAATATAAATATTTGGTATGTTAAAATAATGATGATGATTATGATGTTTGTAAGTTGTAAAATGTTCTTCCATTGAAGATATAGATGTCTTTGGTGTTATTTTTATTTATCCATGAAATTTAAGTTGAATATTTTAATTAATAAAAAATGATATACTACTACCAAATAGAGTTTTAAAACAAGTTTTATAATGTGATTGGTGTACACTTATTGAAACAAACAAACATTAAACAATTTTATAGAATTCAAGTTTGTATTGATTTATTTTATTTTTAAAGCCCATGTCAACTTAATGTAATTTCTACAAAATTTCAAAATAAATGAGTTTAAAGTTGTGATACTTTTAGTATTTTATGTAATCCAATTTTGACTACATTTGGGTCCACTATAACATGCAAACACCCATTCCTACAATGTCAAGCTATGCAGATTCACCATGTGGTTGTGTCACATTCACACACATACTTGAGTCTCTTACAATTGTTCATAACAACCACTAAATATTCTACTATGATCTATCTTTGCATTGGTCATGCAAAAACATTTGAGTCTTGATCCAAAAGTGCACAATGGATTTTTATTTTACTCACCACACTCTAATGTTTAAATGATTTTGTAAATTTGTTCGAAAAAAGACATTAGATTCATAAATTTGAAAGTCCACACCATGCCTTGTAGCTTCCCATAACTATCATTAAGTATATTGATACACATCATTGCAAATTGGTGTTAAGCCTACACCATCTGCATAATGTAAGCAAGGGAACATGAATAACAACTTTAGAAAGTGAAGGCTCACTTCATGTGCAAAAAGAAGTGAATACATTCACAACACTTCAATGTACCTCAAGTTCCATTGACATTTTATTCTTGCTTGAAACAAAAATTTGAATAAGTTTCAAGTACATACCAACTAGACCTATTATTTTCAAGCCTAGATTTGATGACTTGTAAGGCCTCATGTCATGCCCGTATGCACGGCCTCATGCATGATGGCCGGTTACGGGCATGCCCGTCATATCTTTTAGGGTTATTGTATGGTTGTAAGGTTATGAACGTTCTTAAGTGACTGTGCGCTATTAGGTTTAGGGTTTCAACTTTTGGTGGCTGTATAAAAGGGCCAAGCCTTTCCCTTATCCTTTAGTTTTTCTAGAATTCCTTTGTATGAGAGTTGCCTCCATAGTTCACTGGGATTTTCTAGATGCTCACAGTGGTTACTACACGGCCACCATCTACATACACCTTCACTACTTCTTTGCAATTAATTTCAATTCTAGAAAAACTACACTTTCTGTGCTTCATGTTGAAAGTCACAGATTTCTTTTGCTTGTAAGTTCTTGAGTTTTTTTTAAAGTTATCGTTGCTACTTCTAGTGTTGCTGGTGCTACTAGTGCTGTTGCTACCGGAGGGTGCTAGTGTGTTGTTGTTGCTGAAGGGTGTTAGTATTGCTGCTGCCACTAAAGGGAGTTGACGTTGAAGGAGGGAGTTGATAGGAAGGAGCTTGCCAACCAACAGAGCCGGGAAACACGTTTTGAAGCCTTGTCTTTTTTCTCTCTGTCTTGCTCTCGTTCTTTCTTTGAAACTGTCGAGTAAAAAAAAAAAAAGCTGCAGCGCAGCGTTGGCCAAAGCTGTAGCGCGCTACCAGACATTGCAGTAGTGTTGCGAGGTCTAGCGCGTTGCCGCAGCAACTCCGCATTGCCGACCATCGCAGCACCATTGCAAAATCCAACGCGTTACCGTAGCAGCGCCACGTTGCTGGCCATTGCAAAAGCGCTGCGAAGTCCAACGCGTTGCTGCAGCAGCGTCGTAACAATGTTGCAAGCTGCAGCACCGCAAGAACGTTGTAAGCTGCAGCGCGTTGCCAACCAGCGCCGTAGCAACGTTACGAGCTGCAGCGCTCCCGGCCATTGCTGCAGCGTTGCGAGGACTTGCAGTGTAGTGCTGTTGCCCGCCATCGTCGCAGCGGCAGCGGAGTTCTACACGTTCGATTTTCATCCGTTGTTCGACGGACTTTTGTTGGACATCCGTCCGACTTGCGTCGGAGTTCTGTTTGACTTTTGTTCGACGTTCGTTGGACTTCCGTCGGGCTTTCGTCCGACTTTCGTCCGACGTCTGTCGAATTTCCGTCGAACCTTTCTCGAACGTCCGTCCGACTTTCGTTCGACGTCTGTCGAATTTCCGTCGAACCTTTCTCGGACGTCCGTTCGACTATCGTGCACCCAATCTTGTTGGTCCGCCGCCACATAATTCCTTAGGAATTGTTGGATCACCAAGTTCACTGTCACAACCCTAGCTTTGGGCTCGCGACCAAGGCTAAGGGGGTTGCAAGGTTGCGGGCCAAGAGGAAGGAAGCCCGAGAGTCAAGGCAAAGGCATTGAAAGAGTGTGGGCCATCTTGCACTAGGACTCTTCCTATGGCAATGTCGGAAGCATCGGAATGGATCTCAAAGTCCTTCTCAAAATCGGGCAACTTCAACACGGGCGCCTTCACCAAAATGCCTTTTAAGGTCTCAAAGGCCTCATTGCATGCCTCCTCCCATTCGTAAGTCCTGGATGACTTCTTCAAAAGGTTTGTCAAAGGTGTGGCTATCTTTGCAAAGTTCTTGATGAACTTGCGATAATAAGAAGCCAATCCTAAAAAGGACCTTAAGGCGGGAACCGACCTAGGCGGTTCCCAA
>Ga0209611_10002945_pt1 | contig 29821 bp, 10 predicted proteins | sample S1TSphgellanicum_3_FD_187693 | JGI IMG/M metagenome (GOLD analysis project Ga0209611, IMG submission 187693) | Host-associated microbial communities from peat moss isolated from Minnesota, USA - S1T2_Fc - Sphagnum magellanicum MG (SPAdes) (version 2) | ecosystem: Host-associated > Plants > Peat...
TATTTTAGTGGGCTTGCATGCTTCATTGTGTTGATGTTTCCTTACATTTATGTCTATATGAAGATTTTAGTCATGAATTGTTGTAACCTACAAAGGGATGTTCCTAAGGATTTTTTGAAAATTTGTCATTTAGATGTGTTCCCATTGAGATTTAATAGTCATATACATAGAGGGATAACGGCCCTTAAAATGGTGTAGCCCTAGTTGAGGTTTTGTGTTTAATATTTAATATTTAAATTGAGTTCAAAGCATTGAAACTTTTTTCATTTGATTTGTGTAGGTGAAGGCTTTGAAAGTCTTTCAAAGTGGGATCACCCTTGATGGTATATATAATTTTTTTAATCATATATATATAAATATAATATTAATATATAAAAATATCTATTTTATCTGCTATAATGGCACTAAGTACAATAGAAGCTTGCAGGCACAACAGATATTGAAAATCTAACCCTTTGATTTTTTTTAAATTTTTGTGTGAAGAGAAAAAATCTCTTACCCTAAACTCCAAGTTGACAAAGCAACAGAACCCATCTCAACATTTTCCCTGCCAGAGTGAACCAGCATCCCAGGATGGATGGATGGATGGATAGATGGATGCTATGTGGACAGGAAACCTTTTTTTCCCTTTGTATTATTATTGTCCCTTAGCTAACCACCCTAGACCATGGTTAGCTATATGCTATGTACTAACCATCAACATTTATCTACCTACCTTGTGGTCACTAAGTGCCTTACCTAACTTACCTACCTACCAACGAACCACTTCCCTACCTACCGACGAACCACTTCCCTACCTACTTATCCACTTACATACCTAGTTACCTAGGTTATGTGAGGGTTACAAGATAGGGTTTTCAATGGATGGTGCACTGGTGGGTGGTGGGTCACATAACCGTCCCTCGTGAGAATATTCTCAATGCTTTGATTGGATGTTGTCGGGTTGTGAGTTACAGCCCAAAGCCTTCGACTTCCGTTTCATTAGTGACTTACTAGTTAGCACAGGGTTACCACTTACCACCCTAAGCTCTCATGGGGCCAATGATTTTTGCAACCCATCATTGCTTGAATGAAAAATTTCATAACTCTTTCTCTTTATGTGGATGAAAAGAGGGCATTTGGATTCTCACGAGGGATGAATGGTTTATGTCCACTAACTAGATCAAACATTCTGGATGATGTAGTGGCAATCATCCAGAAAGAAATGTAGCCAAATTTGGCTACATATCAGAACTGAAAGTTTTTTTTAAAAAAAAATCCTTTCTATATTCTTGGCTACCTACCTACCTACCTACCTACCTACTGGAACTTATCATAAAAATCTGATGATTTGAAATTTTAAGAAAATCTTCAAAATCTTGTGAATTTGGGCCATTTTTTTTTTTAAATCCATGAAAAATCCTTCGTACAGGGAGACAATGTGACATTAACATGTCCTCAAATTTGGCCAGATTAAACCAAATGCTAATTAATCCTAAACCCTAAACCCTAATACCAGCAAGCAGCACACCATCCATCAGAAGCTATGATAATTGTTACTCACCTTTTGATGAAAACCCCAACTGAGTTGACATTGGATTTCAGCTTTAGTAACCTATCCTTTAGGGTTTAGGGTTTAGGGTTTAAGGATTAGGACTAATTAGCACAAGTATGTACCACCACCCTAGGCTCTCATTGACTCAATGATTCTGTAACCCTTCATTGCTTGGATGAACATTTCATGAGTGGTCTTTGTGTGGATGAAAAGAGGGTACTCATTGTCCCGAGGGATGGTTATGTCCGGTAACCAGCATCATCTCATTGGTTACAAGTCCATAAGTAAAGGGCTAGCAAGATTTTAGTAGCGGTGTGTGATTTTAGCAAGATTTAAATCCAAGATTTTTAGCAAGATTTTTTTTAAATAAAAATTTTAAGAGAACTTTTGATCATGGTTTTGACATTGTGAAATTTATTTTGAAATTCTTTACGTGGGGTTTTGAGCTCAATTTTTGAAGTCTTTGGTTTTGATTTTAACACATTTTTTTCAAATTCAAGAACCGTTCAGCCCAGTTCAAAAATAGAGTCCAATTCCATGTATACATGACACACTCTCTAATGCTAAAGATTACATGAAGACAAAAAAATTTACAAAAAATTTAAAACATGAGTCTATATCTGTACAAAAGTTCAACAACTAATTAAAATCAATATTTTAACTATAAAGTTCATCCTACTTAATCAAGAAGTTTTTTTTTTTTAATTCAAAATTTTAAAATATTTTAAAATCTTGATCCTATGTTCAAGAATGTTTTTTTCCTACTACACCAATTTTTGGTTCTAGGTCTAGCCAAAAATAAAAAAATAAAAAAATAATTTCACAATCCAATTCTTGTGCCCAATTCCAATCAAAGAGTGTCAACTCAGATCCGGGTCACAAGAACCTGAACTCCCAGATATAATAACCTTGCAAACCAAATACCCTAACAATACAGGTTAGGGTTTAGGTAGTTGGGAACACAACACATATGATACCAGCTCGGTGTATCCCATTGTCCCATATTGACATATCTGGTGCTCCAGTTATGTACTACCCACTTACAATATTGTGAAGATCTGTGATATAACATCTGGGATTTGCATCTCACACACTTTGCCTCTGAAGATCTATCTATGTAAGAAGGGGTAGGGTACTTCACATTGTCTTACAGTAAAAGCCAGGGTCTGATATCAGTCTCTGAACATCTGCCACCATGAAGTCTCTCCTGAGCTATGCTGTAAGAAACTATAAGAACCACAGTTCTGTCTGTATGCTTTCCCTTGTGCATACCAGAAGCTGCAAAGATGCTTTCTTGTAGTAAAGTATCACAGTAATAATATGTTTTGGGCAACCCTTTTTTGTCACATTTTGTCCACCAGAAATTGCCCATGTTATGTGACCAAAACATAATTCTAACCCACTCCAACTTGTTTTAAGAAATTTTGTTTGGTTTCTTTTTCCAATTAAAAAATTAAAAATTAAAAATATTGATCCCATGTATGTGAATCCAATTTCTTCATCCAGCATTCAAAAAGATGAAATGTCTAATCGGCATGTCACACCTAAGGGCAATCAGAGAATACCCACAACACCCAACTTACAAGATGAACTCATGGCCAACATCTAACCCACCCACCCATGACAACACACATCCTAGGGGCATCCTAGAATACCCACAACACCCAATTAGAAGATAACCTAGGGGCATCCAAAAATACTCGCAAAACTCAATTACAAGATGATCTCTCCCCAACATGTAAAGCCTACACACGACACACTTAAGGGCAGGCATATGAGAATACCTGTGAAACCATTTGCTTAGAGGCACAACTCACACAAATATCTAACCTCGAACAAGAAAAATGTGTGGCATAATAGTAAACAGTTGGATTGGAGTGGTTGCTGAATTGCTTCATGATTTGCTGGAAATCAATTAAGCTTCATGATAGCACCATACAAACATAACACAACTTCACTTGCTGGTGCAGAGAAACACTTACTCAGTATGTCACTGATGAAAGAGGGGAGGAGTGGCAGGAGTTAGAGAGGGGGGATGAAAATGCATCAGGATTCAGTAATAAGTTATTACCAATTCAGTAATTAAGTACCAAAATTAGTTGTACAAATCACTTGAATTCAAACTCTGTAAAAGTACACAGTTTTTGAAAATCAGTGAGCCAAAAAAAAAAACCCACAGAGGTTCTTCTTACATAGCGTAAAGCACTGCCTGGATTTTTTTCTTTATATTTTCAGCTCCCTCACCTGCCTGAAGAAACCTGTTTTCAGCAAGCTGGATCTTCTCTGGAGGAAGGTACCACCAACCAGGCTGTATTGGGATCTTCTGACCAGCGGAACGTACCTACTACTTACTTACATACATAACACATGTCTCTTGATTATTTGGCAATTTCATGTTTGGTCATCTTCTTCCTCATTTTTATTACTCCATGAGTTTTTGAGTTCAACACAGTTTTTGTTAAATTTGAAGAAGAAGAAGAAAGAATAAGTTACAGCTGCTGCTCCTGAGTCCTGAGTGAACAGAAGTAATAAAGCTACATTAGGCTCTCAGTAGTCTCTCTAGCCTTCTACTCGGTGGGTTTTGAAATTTTGCATTTTGTGTCAGTGCAAGAAGTTTCTATACATTTTTGTGTAGGCAGGCTACCTTATATTCAATTCAATGCAGCTTTTGTTGGTTTCTGCTGAAATTTGGAATTGAAGAAACTGACTCTAATATATATATACAAATATAGATGCAGATTTGTTTATTTTTGCTGTTGCTGCTTTCCAGTTTGAAACTTGTATGTGAGAGACTTGAGTGAGTAAAGGCTTTATTCCTCCAGAGATGAAGTACTGAGCTTGATGAGGTTGTTAGGGTGACGAGAAAAAACAAATGCTAGGTTTTGCAGATCATGACTGAGGAGGAGAAAAATGTGTTCATCATGCATTGCCTTTTTTTTGGTGCATTGGGTTGGTAGCAAATGTGTGCAACAAATATGACAGAGCTTTGCAATTTCTGATTTGAAGTGGAAAGACTCTTGTGTTTGGTTGAGTGATAGTAACAAGCTCCTAGAAACATAGTTTTGGTTTTCTTTTTTGTGTGTGGGTGTGTGTGTGTGTGTCTTTTGGAGGACTCGTTTTGTTGAGTGACAATAAGCTTCAACAGAAACAAACAGCTTTGGTTTTGTGTGTGTGTGTGTTTTGGAGACTAGTTTTGTCTGATGATGAGCTTTGTTTTGAGTGTTTTGTATGTGTGTGTTTTTGGAGGAGTTTTCTTTTGTTGAGAGCTGATGAGCTCACAGAAAGAAAGAAATACCTAGCTTGGTTTTTCTGTGTTTTTGAAAGACTTGGTTTGTGTGTGTGTGTGTGTATTTGATGAGAGCCAGCTCTCAGAAGGAAAACAGCTTTGGTGGGTAGTCTGAGGAGGAAGAGGAGGAGGACTTGTGCTCTTTGTTTCTGGTTTTGTTTGGTGATCTTGAGTGGGGATCCAGAAAGAGGATTGCACAGACCCAACTCTCAGAAGTTGCTCTCTGTCTCTCTGTCTGACAACGAATTGGTTTTCGAATTTTCAAAGGTACAACTCCGTTGTGCAAACAAACAAACAAACAAACAAACAAACGGCTCTCTCCCCCATCTCCATCACTTAACTACATTGTCGTCGTGTTACTGTTTGTTTCTTGCATTGACGACGACAAGAAGACCACCATCCGACACAACCCCATTTGCAATTTCGATCGCAAATTGCTATTCAGCAGCTCCATCGCCGCCACCGCCGCCGCTGCACAGCGGAGCAGAAGAAGGAGAAGAAGAAGAAGGTCTAAAAGAGAAAGAAGGGTCCTTGTGCAATGGAGGAATCTGTTCCGCAACTGAAAGCAGCCACCTCCTCTGCTGCAATGCTGCAGCATCAAGTCCCTTCTGTTGTTGACAAAGCTCTCGGCAGAGTTCCGAACTCAATGGAGGAGTCCAATCCTCTTGTGTACAGCAGCACCACCATGCCTTTCTCCAGATCCCAGAGCGTCAAGATTCCCGTGGAACATGACTCCGCCGCAGTAGAGCGCTTTGCATCGCGTCCTTCGTCGCGACTCAAAACTAGGAATGGGGGGGAAGAGTTTCCAGCGGACTTGGAGGACGACGACGCTCCTCATCGTCATCGGTACGCAAGGGACAGAGAAGGACGGACCAAGAGTAGGGGAGGAGGAGGAGGTCGCAATGGTGTGGACATTGCGGATTTGGACGCCTTTGATGCGTATGGAGCTGCTGCTGCTGCACCCATCAAAGAAGAGCGGACATCTTCCAGATCCTCATCGCGGATGAAAGGCAGAAGCAGCTCCAGAGACACAGCAACAGCAGCAGCAGCAGCAGCAGCAGTGGGGAGTTACACTGGGCTACAACAGGAGGACAAGGACTTGCAGCTGGGTGCAAGCAACATCGTGGTAAGGAGCGCAAATGGGATGGATATGGCAGATGTGGAGGGATATCTGTATGGAATGCGAAGTCTACAATCAACTCCGCGCTTCCGAAGCAGTGCAAGTGCAGCATCCATGGATCCACAGCCAGAGAAAGCAGCAACAACCACCCGGAGTCGCTCCAGCAGCAGCAGTAGCAGCAGCAGGAATGCTAATGCCAAAGACACACAAGAAGAGTTGAGAGCATTACATGAGGTAGTGAAGGAAATTCGCAGAAGCAATGCAGCAAGAAGGTCGGCAGCTTCTGCTCGAGGATTGGGTGAATCCACAGATGCCATGGAAGATATGAATCTGCTGCGAGCTTCTCTGAAAAGCCCCAGAACTTCTTCATCCTCCTTCTCCTACTCCCAGAGAGAAGCTCCAGATTCTCTTGCAGATGAAAGACTGAGCCGAGCTGAAAGACATGCTCGAAAACACCAACAACAACAAAAAAGCCCAAGAAAGCTCAAGGCTGATAACACAGAGATTCAACTGATTCACAGAGAGAGCAGCACAGGAGCAGCAGCACCAGCAAGTGAGCACAACAACACAAGCAGACAAGCTACAAATGGTCGACTTTCGAGAGGAGAATGGGAGGAGCTGCAGCAGAGTGATGATGGAGGAGCTTATGAGGAGGAAGAGATTGCTGCAACACAGAGACAAAGTTGGGCAGCTGCTCCTCGGCAGCAGCACAAGCACCGACCTGTTGTTCATGATCATCCTTCACCTCAAGAGCTGCTCACTACTACACCACCACCACCCATGCTGCTGCCTGTAAGCCATCCTCCTGAATGTGAGCTGCTACCTGAGATGCTGGTTGCTGCTGCTCCTTCGAGCTTGGAGCAAATTCCATTGAACTGGTCCTCTGCCACAATGCCCACAACAGGTTTGTGATTCTCTTCAACACACAGAATGCACTAACTTGGGCTTTGCATTGGCTGAAGAATTGCTGAAGAATTATGGCAGGAGAATTTTTTTGCTGAAGGATTATTGTGGGAGAAATTTTTTGCTGAAGAATTATTGCAACATAATTTTTGCTGAAGAATTGCTGAAGATGGCATTTTGCATATTTCATTGATGTCACAGAAGAGGATTTTTCAACAATGAATGTTGGCTGGCTGCAAGCTTTAGGTATGCAATTTTTACATATGCAATATTTTTCTCAACCCAATTCCTTTTGCTCTAGATACCCAATTTGTACCAGTCTCTACCCAATTATAGGAAAATCTGAAAGGGTATGAATGAGACAGGGTGCATAAAAATGAAGTGCTTTTTCAATGGTTTTTTTTCTTTAGTCGAAACCTTCAGTTTATTCAGCTCGTACAATTGGGTTGCAGTTGATTTGATAATGTGGCGAGATATTCCTCGTTCAGCACTCTGGTTTGGAGCTGGGAGCTTTATCATTCTGTCAACCTCTTTTATGCCAAGGATTCGGTGTGGGTGAGTTCGGTTTCTCTGTGTAAATAATGCATGTCTGTAAGTGACTGACAGTTCATCAGTGTGTGTATGTTGTGTGTATGTGTACAAGGTTTCTGGACTCACTGATGTTTGTTGGTCATTTGATATTCTGTGTTTGACACACGTGCAAAATGGGTGCAGGTTAATTGGAATTGGAGCAAACTTTGCTCTGTTTTATTTGGCTGCTGTCTTCATCTACCGCATGTTCATACCTGGGTACTAAACCTCCCTTCCTTCAGCTCAGCACTCTGGCCGGGGTTTTATGTCAAACACAAATTGGGAAAACCTCGATGTTTGTGGGACTCTTGAACCTTGGTATTCAGTTACAGCTTTTTGCAAGATTGCAAAGATTGTTTGTGTAGTCTTCAGTGCACATTTTAGTCTTTGCCATTTTTGTTCAAAAATTGCATACAGTTTGTTTGTGTATGCAATTTTCTCTCCATGTTATTTCATGGATGAAGAATTTGGGGGGTGCAGATCAGCTGCACAGTTGAGTGAGGATAATGTTGGCACAGGTTGCTGCACCACAGAGGCTGACATTGTTCGATGGATCCGCATTTTCTTACCAGCGATTAATTTGGTATTGACGAAGACAAGGCAGGTCTTTTCTGGTGACCCAGCTACCACCCTCAAGGTGAAAATTTGCCTACTACCCAACTTCGCAATTTTCCAATATCAATACTTCAAAAGAGTTATCTTGGTTTGCGCACCTTCACTTAGCAACTCTCAAGTTCTCGTTTGTTTGTTTGTTGTGGGAATGAAAATTCTGCATTTCCTCTTGCTTGCACTAGGCAATTGTTACAGTCCCAATTGTCAGAAGCAAACTTGCAAAATGCAGAATATGGAAGTGACAAACCTAGAGCTTGTGGATTTGTGTTAGGTGGGAGCAGTACTCTGGTTGTTGGCAAGAGCAGGCTCAAGGATGTCTCTTTGGAGTTTTGTTCGCCTTTGTGTGTTTGAAATATTTCCTCCTTTCTATCTATCTTTCATTTTCATGAAGAAATTTTCATTTTCATTCCTGGGTCTTAACCCTAAACCCTAAATCAACATTCTTTGTGACGTATTTTTGCAGGCTATTTTGGAGTCTTCACTGTTCCAAAATGCTGTAATTGCTATTCAAATCAGCTTCAAGCTCATGGTGAGGACCCTGCAGTACGAGCTGCAACTTTTGAACTAACCCTTTCTGTTCATTTGCTTTCTTATGCTAAAACACACCAAATTACTCAGGGGTCTAGAAACATCTGTACTTAAATCACATTGACATTTCTGTTGTAAATGCCTAGTACAGGTCAGTCTATTGCGGTGCGAGCATGGATGGCATGGAGTACCTATTCTCACAAGAAGGCAGTTCTAGTTGTTGCCTTTCTCTTGGCATGGAATATGTCATCTTTCTCCACTCGCTTGTGGGGTGGTACATACACATGCTCACTCTCATGCACCTTTTGGCTTGTTGATGGGAATTTTGGTTGTTTCAGCATCACATTGATATAGGACATTTCCTATGTAAAATTCTTCAGAACATGGTCCCTGTTACAAGCAGATATTTGGTTACATGTGGATCTTGAGATCTCTCAGCAAAATCCCTGCTGATCGTCTAAATTGTGTCTTAGATTTATAACTTCACTCTCAAGTTTTGGGTGTGTGTTTTTCATAGTAAGAATGCGATGTTTGTTGGGTGCCGGGTTTTGTGATGCTACAATTTTTCAGTGTGTGTTTTTTTCATGCTAATAATGTGATGTTTGTTGGGTGCAGGTTTTATGATGCTTGTGTGGCTCAGGCTGTATCAGCAGTCACACCCTCTTGTGTTTGAAGAGGCTGTTTCAGATGTCAGTTGCAGCATGGGTGCCATTGATCTTTCTAATCACCAAGAGATTCTCCAACAAACAATCAAGGCAAAACCAGAGGTAAGGACTTGAATATTTTCCTTGTCAAAAATTCCAGCAGTGCCAACCATACAGAAGAAGCTTATACAATTTTTGTAGCTCAAAACTGCAGAAACCTACTAGTCAATGCCCTATAGCAAAACTTTCGAATGAGGATGATACACTAGAAAACTAAAATCCTGGCTGGTTGCTTTTACAGTCAGTTGAAGATGCCAGACAACAGGAAGACCCTGCTGCCTTAGTCAAGATGGAACAAGTTCAAAAGTTTCCAGGTATGTTGACTGCTTTGGATCCTTGTTATTATGCCTTGTTGTTACGTGAACTTTGGTTCTTGGTTTGTTTGTTTGAAATTCTCTCACCTGCACTTTGTCCACTGCAGGAAGGGAGGTGAATAGTCACATCTACAAAGCATGATTTTTGTGCACAACAATTGCAAATGATGAGTGATTGAACTGAGCTAATTGATACTAAGATGAACCCAGCATCATTGCATTTAGGGTTTAGGGTTTTGGGTTTTTTTTCCAATCCTCTTTGGCATTCCACATGGTGCACACATGAGAGATTGTACCAAGCTCATGGATACTATGATGAACCCAGCATTATCGGATTTAGGGTTTTGGGTTTTGGGCCCTTTTTTCCAATCCTCTTCAGGATTTCTACACACTGCAAAGAAAGTTCTCCCTCCCCAACTTTTGAAGGAAATTTGAACTTCTGCTCAACAGGGCCTTAAGATCATGCAAAGAAAGCTACAAATTTTGTGCTAGTAAGATGCTGAACATGATGGGTAGTTGCTGAAAGATATTGCCTCCAATAGCTCATTGACTCCTTGTACAGCAAAGACATCACCCATATCCACTAAGATCCTATGTACGAGAAGAAACCTCCCTGCCATTCTCCAGTCTAAAATTTGGTCCTATTGGGTCTGAAATTTACACAAGCATTTGACTTGTTGAGGGCTTTCCAATAATACCAAAAGTGTGACAAGGCTCCATGAATTGGGAGGGTTAAGGTATGGTCACAAACAAAACAAGCTATCTATCACATAATGTCTTTGTCTTTTGTTTGGCAATGAACTAAAAAAATCATATGTTGACATGATATGGTCATGGAAGTAGTTAGATTAAATGAATTTAGTTACAATGTATTCAAAAATCCTCAATTGTTCTTAATGTGCATTGTTTATGAGGTATTTGACCATACATGATCAAGTTGTGAATCACATGTTGGAATACTTTGATGAAATTCAATTTTCATTTTGTTCATTGTCACAATTTGAAACAAATATATTATTTCTTGGCTATAGTTTTTAAATGCATTTACATATTTAAGATGTTGTAAATTGTGATTTTATTTTATTTTTCATATTGAAGCAATAGAGGTCATGTTCAAAGATTGAATTATGATGTGGGTTTTTCTAAATATTTCCAAAGATGAGACATAAAAATGCCATTTGGTAGTTTTTTAATTTGCATTTTCAACTTTAAAATTCATTTGTGTCAATGGTGTGAATATTTATTTCTTTTTTTATACAAGAAAATGTTATATAAGTGAGTTCACAATGATGTTTTCCAATTGAACCAAATGCAAAATAGTCAATAGTCAAACCTTGATATTGATGAATTATATGAATTGCAACTATGATTGTTAAAAATGATGTGGCATGTCATTTTCATGTTGATTGTCACAACATATGTGTTGGTTTATGAGGTCAATAACAATAACATGTCAAAATGTAACACCTTTTACACACACAAAATGACACATTTCATAATCACATCCAACATAGTTGGTGTTATTTACTATAGATAAAGAAAATTCTTCAATTAAATTTATGAACTCTAAGGTCAATAACCACCTCTTTGAATATTGGCATATTGAAATGTTTTTTGGTGTTGGGTGATCACCAAATTTTCCACAACCATTAGCATTACATGTTGGAAAAAGGTTGTTTGTTGTTCACATGTTTGAAGCCATGTTTGGATCATCCAAATTGATGACCATCATCTCATCTTGTTGGATTAAAGCTAGTAACTAGCACTAATGGCCAAATAATAAAAAATACGGTGAAAAGTATGCAAGAAAAATTTGTTGATTAAACCTGTACCTCAAAGGATGGTTTGTTCATGAACATAGAGCCTAAGCTTGAAGCTTGTAACTTAAAGCTAAATATGATTTTAATTCACTTGCATGGATGAATGTGTCCATAGATAAATGATTTCATATGGATGAATGTCATTTTTGCATAGATGAATTTCATTTATGAATTGGATTAAATCAATCAATCATTGGATGAAATTCATCCATAATTAAAAGATAAATAAATAAAATTTATTCATATCCATCTTCATTTGTTGTCCAAGTAATATTTCAAACTTGAATGCCATTTAATAATGATGAATAATGTGACTATAGGGAAAAATATGATGATAAGACCAAAATAATATTTAAATTTTTATTTAAAAAATCATTTTCATCAACAATGTTAAGCAATTGAAAATATGTTGTCATGGGATGAATGTTAACACCCCCCCCCCGGCCCCTCTTGTTGTTAACAACATTGTCTATATGTATTTTGTGAGAAATTAGGGCACCTCAAAAATAAATAATAATTAAAAAAACCCCATTATCATCTATGATAATAGGTTGTTTGAAGAAAGCTAATTAAGGTATTTGAAACTGAATTTTTGTTTATTTCAAAACCTCATTGTCATCAATTATAATAGGTAGTTTAAAAATATCTAAAGCATTCAAAACCCATCATTGCCAACAACATTAGTTAAATTTGAAGAAAAATATGGCACACTCGAAGTAGAATGAAAAAAATCCCCCATTGTTGTCCACAACACTTATAAATAGTTTTGATGGAAGTTGTGGCACCTTTGGAGAGGGAAAAAGAACTCATTGTCATCAATGACATTGAGTTAGTTTGTTTGAAAAAATAATAATAATAAATTATATTATTTAAATTTTCAAACAATGACCATGGGGTGGATGTTAGCATGATAATGGTAATATAGTTAAAACATATTTGAAAATAATGGCATTTAAAACCATAGCCATCAAATACATTTATAATGAAATTTAAATTATATTATCATATCATATATAATTAAATTGTGCTTCATGAAGCTCTAGTTAATTAAAGTTAAGGGGAAAAAAATTCATTGATAAAATAAAAAATTCATCCATAATTTTGATGGAAGTTTTATATATTAAAACATCTAAATTCAAAAAAAAACATCCATACATTAGATGAATGAAAAAAATCATTCATCCATAATGAGAATGAATGTTTACATTATCCCCATGTTTGCTTCTAAGTTTATTTGTATAACATTCATTTTGTGATTAAATTTTTGAGTTTTACTTGCATGTGTATAAAGGAAAAACATTTTACCATCCCAAGTCCTAACTCTAGGTTATAAGCTTAGGCTCATACAACAACTTGCTTCCTATACCCCATAGCAAAACATGGTAGTTGTAAATCCCAATTTTTAATATGGCCTTTTTGGAGCCCATGTTTTTGCAAATCCCCAATTCATTATTTGCATCATTCATTCAATTAACCCCATCTCCTTCAAGATAGTTTTGTGAAGTAATGTGATAATTTATTAATGTTTTCTCACATAATTATTGGAATTCTTCATGGAATTTTGTACCTTGTTTAATGAATATTTCAATTGTCCAACATTAAACCTAATGAACACTCTATCCATAAATGCATATGTTATTCTTTCATTGTTACAATCTATCAATGGCAACAACTCCAACCATTCAGGGAAATGTTAAATTATAACAAAAACATACTAATCATGTCAAATCATCAAACTTAGTGAACAAAAAATGGCACTAACTTGAACCACTTGGAGAAATGTTCAATCATAACCAAAACATACCAATTATGTCATATTATCAAACTCAATGAACCAACCAAATCAAAATTCCACCAAGACCTTAACCATTTGATGGGCAATGGTTGTAGATGGGGTCTGGGTGTGTTGAATGATGTTTAAATTCAATCACACACCACACATCGTGAAACACATTATTGAACTTATAGTTTTATCCCTTGTCGTTGGTATTGTGTGGAACAAATTATAGGTTTGTTGGACCCCAAAATGGCTCAACTTTTCATGAACATCTACACAAAGCTTTCATCTTGTTTTAGGTGAAGCACAACTGACATTCATCCATCCAACCACACCCATAAGATGAAATTTCCTTCTTTTGTGAACTATTTGGCATTGTGCATAACCAAATCATGTTCCTTAGTTGTCAACCCAACTAGGAGTGTTTCATTGCTTGCAAATATGCAATGATATGTGCATTTCCGTATATATCCAAGGCACTATCACCTTCTTGTTCAATCTCCAAATCATGAGAATCCCCCTTACCGATGTCACTTTAAAATACATCTTTAGAACACCCCAATAAGGTATGTAGGTAGATCAAAGCATACCATTTTGGTACCATTGTCAAATTTTCATCCCCATGCCAACGAACCTTTGTGGTATCCTTCCTACTAGCACTTGAGGTTTGACTTAGTATCAACATCCTAATAAACCCTACCAGCCTTATGGACATTATCAAAATCATATTCCTATAACATAAGGGCCCTTTTAATCAACTTTCTTATGAGTTGATTTGATTCCATCAAAAACTTGAATGGTTGGTGATTGATAATTAAATTGAATGGGCTACCATAAAGATAAAACCAAATGATGAAATAGACTAAACAATAACAAAACATTCCCCTTCATACAAGCTATATTTTGCCCCATTTTATTGTTGGATCAACTAAAATATGCCACTACAAACTTTCAACCATCATCATCAAGTAGAGTGAATATTGCTTTCAACCTAAAGGTACTCCAATCAATATGAAATAAAATGGTCATCCTTGAATGGGTTTTAAAATGCAAACAAAAGTGAGGCTAACTTTCAGCTCATGAAAAATATGTTCTTGTGCATCACCCCCAATATACTCTTAATCAATTTTCATCAACTAGTTAAAGGTTTAATAATGTTATTAAATTCTTTAACAAACTTGCGGTAATAATTACACAAGCCAAAGAAGGCTCCCAGTGAACTAACATCCTATGGCTAAAGAAATGTGAAATGGTTTCAACCTTGACTTGTTGAACCCCAATCCACCTATATAAATCATGTGACCCAAATATTTCACTTGAACATGGAAAAATCAACATTTTCATAATGCAACTTAAGTTTGTGTTCCTTAAATTGATCAAATGCTTCATATTGTTGCATGTTGGTTATTGCATAGATGATGATGTGAAAATGAAGATGTGAAAATTAATGATTCTAGCTATTACATCAATATAATTTGTTGTCCAACAATTTAAAAAATGTGAAGGTTTAATGTATCTAGGTTTTATTTAGAGTTCAAGGTGGACTAATTTTTGAAGAAAAGTTTTACGAGTCTATATGACTAATGAAAACCAAAGTTAAACATGAACATTATAATGAAGGGAATCGAATCCTTAAAGTTATCTAACCCAAATCATATCAAAAAATTTACTAATAATTATGGTTCCAAAATATAACACTTAGCAAGATTTTACAGAATCCTTTATAAAGCCCTTAAACCTTATTTGTGGTAACTTCTAAGGTCATTGAACAAATAACTATACAAACCTTGTATGAAGAAAATTCACAAGCTTCACATTCCTTTTTGTTGTAATTTCCATTGATGTTCTTTGTTTGTGTATACTGACTTTTCACTCATGATAAATATGGAATTTGACTCCTACCTCAAAATTGATCCATGTTCAATCATGTATTTGTCAATGCCAAATGTGGTCAAGACCTTGAAAAAGAACTAGCTTACAAAAGGTTCAACCTTTTGTAAATACACTTAAACCTTAATCTCATGCAATTTCCATGTCCAAATGCACACAAGCTCCAATCTCATGCAAATACTCCATATCTAGATCATAAAATACATGACCATATGCACATTTCACCATTGGATAGCACAAGATAACTTTGATCGACAAAGTGTGTGTTTAACCAAATTGTGAGATAACAAAATGAGGAAGAAGCCCAATTATGTTCAACATCTCATTGATTAGTATGCATTACATATTATCATCAAATCTCTAATTCGTTCCAATCAATTAATGTTCAAAATACCATCAAACTATGTATCTTTAATAGAGTTCACAAATTTTCTAAATCATGACATGGATCCTCCTACCTTTCTACTTCATTTAATTATGTTACCCAACCTCATTTTCTTTCTTTGTAGTTCTTTTCCAACCAAAACACAAGAAGTTATCTTAACTTACATACCAATTAAAGGGCTACCTTGTGACTAACTTGGCACCAAAGATATTCCACCTCTTTCCAATAACAATTATCAATTAGCAACTATTCTCAACATTCCCATCTTTATTTGCTTATTATCATAAACAACATTCCACTTCCTCCAAAAGCTTTGGGATTTTTCAAAATCTCTTTAGGAAATAACATGCATGGCGTCAAAGTGCAATTTGTCAATCTTGTTGCCATGCAAAACAATTTGATCATTTCTTCATTGTTGTGGTTCAAACCTACAAAAAATAAAAATAAAAAATGGTTTAAGACTAGATAATAATAGTATTCAAAAAATTGAAACAAAAAACTAAACACCATTTGGTGTCACAATGGTTCATAAGTTGAATTTGCAAGATGAACTTGAGAATTTGATTATAAAAAAAATCCCATAAAATACAACTAGGTCTTCACTTGTTAGTTACAAATTAATTCAAAGTTGAAGCCAAAACTTTGTACCAATTGTTACATGGAATTGAAGTAAATACCTTTGAAGAGAGCTTAAAAACTATATGCAATAACAATGATAACTAATGAAATTTAAAATATAAAATTGCACAACAAAGTTTTCATTCAATCAACTAGGCGTATCAATAAGTATGGTGGTAGAAAGGTTCACAAGAAATTGTTTCAATTTGATGCATGAAAAATTCATCTCATCAATTCAAGAATGAACATTGTTCTAACATCTTTCTAAATTGATGTAAAAAGATATATCAATCTTTCAATAAAAAATTGTGAAGTGTTCAAATTTTAAAAAATAGTTTGCTAGGGAAAAGTTTCATCAACTTAAATTACTTCACAACTTTGCAAATGCCTACAAAGATACATGGGGAAAAATGGATGCAATTTTTATTTTAAAAAATGTACTATCAACATTTTGAAAAATCCCTCAAATAAAAAGATGTAATATGAGTTAAAAACAAATTATACAATGCACATTAAAAATTTGCTTAATAAGAAAAATTGTTGTTTGGAATCTTCTAGTGTGATTGTTGAGTAGTTACTGCCTAGTTGATTACAACAATTGTTAATAACAATTAATTCCTATAATTAAAATTTACAAATTTTTATAGTTTTAACAATAATCATTTAGCATTAATGCAAGAGGATTAATTTTCAAAATTAATAACTTGTGTCCCAACCTTAAATTTTGAATTACAAACATGTTTTCATATCGTTGTAAAACCCAATAATTTAGAAAGGGGATTCTATTTCAACTAGTGTGGCTTTGCTATTGGCCCAAATGAGAATTGGTTACCTGACTAATTTTTCTTTCCAAAACCACTTTTTGTAATTTAATTGAATTTCCAATGACAAAAACTATTCAAAACTTAGTATATTTTGCGCCTTATGTCTAAAAAGTTCCAAATTGCCTTCATTAAATCTTTTTCAACGAGGGCTTCCCAAGAATATCAAGAGCACACCCAAGTTCCTTTATAATTTTTAGTTTTCATTTAAATGAAATTTTAGTGAAAAAAATGTTCAATATCCAATAATTTTTTCATCGTAGGTTGAACTAGTATGAAACCAAATTGATGCACTCCTATTCATGGAAGGCTTTCCAATGGTATCAAGAGTGTGGCAAGAAGCACCATAGTTTGGGAAATTTCAACATGACAAACAAAACAAACAAACAACCTTCATAAATACATGTTAGCTCCAATGACAAGAAAATAATTTGACAAATGTCCAATAATTGCAAGAAGTACCATGTTTGATAGCATTCAAATTAACTAACAAAGTCTCCTTGTTGCTCCACATTATTGATGACAATCAAATTGACATAAGTTTGGAATGTTAATACATTTTCATTAATTTTTTGAATCTCATAGAATCAAAACAAAATTTCATATGATTATATTGATTTTCCATGAAATCATTTTCACTTCATTTAATCCTACAATGTGAAATTCAATCTTCACCTATTTAAAACATTAAAAATAATTGTGCATCAATTAAACCATGAGACTCAATGAAATCACATTAATCTTCAAAAGAATATTTGAAGAGGATTAACCTTTTATTCAATGTGATGTGACCTAATCGATTTCAAATATGTGTTGGTGTCATTTGGGAAGATAAAAATACTCAATTTCCACACATGACAATTGAAAGGTGTTAAAATGAAAAGACAAATATGAAAAGGGTTTAACATGAAATAGTTTAGGTGGTAAGTGTCATCCTAAACAATGAAGACTACTAATTGAACATAAAGTTGCTTGTCCTAAACCAACTGCTAATTGAACCTAACATCACCCATTTAAACCAACTCTAATCTACCATTATCGATAAAGTTTGTCCACCACCAAGTTGTCAAGAAAGAGATTGGAGTAGGGTCATGCTATATGATATTTGAATAATTGAATTCAGTTGTTTACATCTATTGCTAATAGCAAATATTATCAATGAACACACTTTTCAAGTTTTAAAATAATAACTTGAACACTATAAACATATTCCACCTACTTGGTTACATGTCCAAATTCAATCCATTTTTATTTTTAAGAGCATTGCATATGATAGGCACATATTGGTTGTTTGTGGTCATACCTTCTAGTGACATTCTTCTTACAAAGACAATTGACTCTTGAAAATTGTATTATTCTTTGAGCTTGCATGTTATTGGGTTAAGAACTTTGAATTAAGTCCACTTCAACCAGAATAGTGTTGGGATGGGTGAGCTTATACTTGGGCTGACAGCACAGGGGCCAACTAGTAATAGTGAAATCAACAAGTTGTAACACTACAATGTCATTTCCCATGTTTTATAGTTTGTATCAAAAGACGTATTTTAATTAAATTAAATATCAAAACCTTGAGAACCTCTCAAATAGCCCCAAATATGTTACAGTACTAAAAGGATTGCACCTTCCATTTTGTCCTCTCAATGACAACATTAGAAATCGACATTAATGAAGTACAAAATGATTCCAACAAAATAATTTGAACTTGGAGCCTACTTCAATAACAAAAATTGTGAAGAATATGAGAGAAGGTATTTACCAAAGTTGGCCAGTTTTAGATTCAGTTCCAGTTCCAGTCTTGGTTCCAGCCAAGTTTGTACACCTGACCACAAAGTTCTACATACCAAAGCAAAATCAGAACTGGCCTCCCTGGAACCAGAAGCAAAGTTGGAACTGAACAGCAGTACTTTGATAAGCCCAATTCTGGGCTTTTAGGCAAGCAGGTTATACTGGTTCATAGTTCATACCTTTGTTCATGCCTTCATCAGTCAGTAAACACAATACACACATTGTATGAAACTTCTGCGCAGAGGAGAAAGATTTCCTGATTTTAGATTGTGAAATACTGATGTTAGATCTACAGCAATAACTTCATACTAACATGAGCAGAACCTGTAATTTTTAAACTTTAAGGACTTATATGACTGCTCATGCCCTCTTCAAAGAGAATTTTAAACAAAATGACTGACAATCTCTAAATAAAGGTGTAACACTTCAGATTGGGAGTTGTTCCCACATAGCTTTGTTTAAATCAACACTACAATTGGTTATTAAAAAAATCATGCAATTTCTGCACTTATAACTACAGTTCCTGTATGCTGGCCAGCTTGCTTTTGCGGTACTGGTTCCAAGTACTGACAGCTCTTTCAAGACCTTTTTCGGTTAGAAGCCTCACTCCCTCTACTCCTCGTTGCAATGATGCATCCAGCTGCAACCCTCCACCCCATGTGACTCAGACAGAAATCATGCTGAAAAGACACAGGTTTTTCACCATGTACTTAATTTCAACTTAAAATCTGTTGCATGCTAGAAAGTCTGAATCACTTACGAAACCCTCTATAGTTGAGCAAGTTAAAATTAGGTGAGCTTTGATTAGCTTACTTCTTCCCTTTCACTGGAGCTGAACTTTTGCAACACATAGGCTCTTGGGTCCATTGTGCCTGTAGGCCTCCCTATTCCTGTAATGTCCCAGTCCTCATTCCTTCACAACCAAAACTTTGATCTATGCCCTTCTTACTCTCTGTGCACATTTCAACCATTTGTTCTATTTTGATCCATTTCAACCAAAGCTCACTACAAATGCTCTAAAGTCTGCATTTATTTGTCCCTCTCCGAAGCATTAACTAACAAAAAAATTTCAAATAAGCATGCTTGATGGAAAATAGAAAAAGAATGAAACCAAAAAAATTTGTTGAATAGACGAGGAAGAAACATAGGTATCAAGGCCTACTGATACATCTTGACTTATAACTTTTCCATAATTGTGATTTATGTTAACTTGAATGAATTATGAAATGGCCCAGACATCTCAGATCTAACAATATCTCAGCAAGAAGATAACAAAGAGGAAACCTAACCCTGAAGAACAGAGAAAACACAGAAAGAACTGAGGATCCATACGTACTACAACAAAACACAGGTGTTCCACACCTACCAATGCGCATCCGAGGAAACTCACGGCTCCCTTTGAAATGGTGCATCAGATTCTTCATCCTGTCATCCAAGCAAACAACTGTTCTTCAAGTAATCATTCTCTCACAAAACAGACCAGACTTCCAACTGCAATGAAAAACCTTGCATGACCAAAGGAGTCTATGAAAACAAGCAAGCAGTTCCAACAGTATCTGAGGAAGACCCATGCAAATCATGTTAGAAAAACTGCAAGTTGTAAGCAAACCAACCCATTATGACCACCATGGCCACCCTTTGGCAGCAGCCGCATCACTGCAAACTCAAGATCCAGATCATCATATATCTACATCAAAAACAACATTTGAGAAACCCAACCAAGACAAGACGACATTATCATCGCATTCATGTAAATCACTGTACAAACAAACTGAGACAAACAAACTGGAATCACTGATAAGGGCAAAATTGAAGATTCAAGGTCCACAATGTAGTGCTAAGGTCTTACAACTGAGAGATGCTAATAACACATAATTGAGAGAAAGCAATCACTAGAGCTAATCATTGGCTGCAAGAACATTGTGTCTCATATGGCTGTTGCCTAAAACCCTAATGACTCAGGTGGAAAAGACAGTGATGGAGATACATACCACCAGTACACGCTCCACTGGAATTTTATAATAAGTTGATAGTGGTCCAACCTGAATCCACAAGAGCCCAAAAGCTTCATTTTGATTCTCCTTTTGGACTTGTATCCCTAGAATGGATGAAACAACTACACATCTCTTCTCCAGTGCAAAAGCAAACAAATGGACACAATTCTTGATTCGGTGTATCCAGGCTGCTGCTGCTGATGTATTGAATGGTAAAGAGAAGGAGGCTAACAGAAGGGCTTACAGATTCACCACTCAAATTCATGTAAGTCTGAGGCTTGGCAAGAAGCACTGGCACACCTCCAACATACCCTGCACATACATACAGGCTTGCAAATACAGCCCATCTGTATCTGTATCTCATTCCTCAACTTAGAGCAAAGCTTTGATTTCTATCTCTTCATGACCCAAATGGTGCATACAGTTATCAGTCCAGATCTACAAAGCAAGGACAAATCTTTGTGACAGAATCAACACAGGCTTGTGATTTCCAGCAAGAAGCATGCACTACAAAGAAAGTGTAAAACTCAAACAAAACACAGTTTCATCAAGCCAAAAACTGCTAAAGTCTGAAAAGAAGCATGGGATAATTATGTTGCAACATCTGGTGGAAGCCATGTTCAGAGGCATTTGTTAAGGAAACCATTTTTGCTGCAGCAGAAGAAGTTGGAGAGTGGTTTTGAGCATTGTGAAAGAAGGACGAGTTGGTTTATCACAGGGTTTTGGGAGCTTTCTAACCTTTGCCAAGAAGTGCTTTGTGTTGAATTGTTGTGAGAGAGATGTTCTCTGCTTGTGCAATCGCATCAATCATCTCAAACCCTACCTGAAACGACACAACACAGAAAGTGTTCCATTCCTGATGAGAACTGTAATTCCTGCCAGTGAGAAGAGCTTCTTCTTTGTCTCACAGATTCAGGAAGAAGATGAGAGATCGAGAAGAAAAAGAGCAACAATGGAATTGACATGGTTTTGAGGGAGGGATGTACATTGTGACGAGTGCCTTGATACTTGGAACCAGGATTTCCCAGACCTACAAGCAACCAGGGAGAAGGGCGAGCAGAGCTAGCGCAACTTCTGATGACGACAGCGGCGTAGCGGCGGCCGTCGTGAAGAAGAAGGCTCCGCTGCTGCCGTTGTTGCGGAAAGTTGTGAAACAAAACAGGTGTTGAACCCGACAGCGATGGCGCGCACATTCGTTGCAGCCTCACCCATGGCTGCAGGTGTAACATCTTCGACACAAGAAGAATCTCTCCTCTCTCCCGCGGTAGAAGTATGTTCGCCACACTCCCTTCCAAGAGATTGTACCTATTTTCTTCTTCTTCTCCGGTGTTGTTTCACACCTTTTCTCAAAGTTTGCTTACTGAAGCATCGTTTGGGGATTTTCGGACGCAATCAACACAGCGGCATCTCTCAACTCTTCTGCCATTTCAACGTTGCAAATCTCTTCCTTCGTGCTGGTAGCAATGCCCTTGGAAGGAAACACAACGAAACTCGTTGCGTACGAATGTGGATCGATCGATCGCCTGGCTCTTGGAAAACAGAACCCTAAGTACTTAGGGTTTGATCTCTTCTTCTTCCTCCAGGCGCATCACAGTACATTTTGCCATGTACTATGTATGCAGGTCATACGTCATATATAGAGGAGCAATGAAGGGCAAGATTGTTGTGACATTTTCCTCTTCCACCTGAGCAAGTGCAGAGTTCCAGCTTCTTTACAAATGACATTTTGAGACTGGAAACTGAAACATTGAGTCAGCTGATGTTCAGATTCGAACTGCAGCAAAGACCTGATGTATGTGAGTTTGAGTCTCAAGCAGAGCTTGCAGTGCACGCACCTTGACAAACCTTAGCCCGAGTTGTAACAGGTCAGAAACCTTTGAATTGCCCAAGAAAGTCTTTGGTGGGGATTTGTGTGTATCTCTGGGCTGTATTTGAAGATTGATTGTGGTGGTTGGTAATGAATTTATGTGAATCTCTGGGTTGTTTCTGAAGACTGATTGCAGTGGTTGGTAATGAATTTGTTGCATCTCTGGGCTGTTTCTGAAGATTGATTGCGGTGGTCGGTAATGAATTTGGACTTGAAAGGATCATAATATACATATCTGCTGAGCAAGGCAAGCTTCAGTAGTTGTGTGAAAATCCAACCCAGTTTGGAGGTAGAGAAATTCTCCTGGATGTCAGTGGCATTTCTAGAACATTTGGGAAATAGGAGGCACATCTGCATTCAGCACTTTATGGAACAATTGAATCAACTGCAGTATGCAGTGTCTCGTTAGCATTCGGTGTTTGTACCTTGTGTAATCTGAAGGCACTATGAGTGCAACCCAAGTATTGAACTCCGGTGCAAGATAATGGCATCGAAGATGTATACACTTTGTTAAAAAATGAACATCACAAGCCGAATATTTGTTTGATCCTTGTCTTTGAAGTAGCAGGTTCCAGCCTAATGGATTCTTGGTAAAGAATAGATATTTGATGAAAACCAAGGATTGAAATGCAGGCAGAGAAGCAAAGCTCATGATCTTTCATTTACTGACAATTATGGTTGATTTGACACAGCTCGCACGTTGGAAGATTGGTCTCTTGCAAAGACACACACACACACCTTAGCCACATTTCTGAAGTAGTTTCCAATCGAGTCACTTCTCAAAGTTGCCAGGTCTGAAGGTCCCCTCCCAATCTACATAGTAGATGTAAGATCTCTCCTCTTTTCTAAGAGGTTTAGGGTTTAAGGTCCCTCCATGGAAATAAGGTCCCTCCAAATACACTAGGAAATTTCTCCAAATGCTTTTTTTACCTCATTTGAGAATGTATTTGGGAATGTATTTCACTATTTTATTTTATTTTATTTCTAGTGATGTAGCTAAGGTGGCAATCATCCATAAGTTGGCTATTAAAAAAATATGAAATGAAAAAATTGAAGTGTCCTTAGATAATAGTTTTAGCTACCTATTTTGAACCTTGTATAGAAATTTGGCAAATTTTCTATATTCCTGTTTTTTATTTTTCAGAAGTTTTTCAGCTAAAAAAAAATCATTGAAATTGGGGCAAACAATTTCAAAAGTTCTACAAATAAAAAAAAGGTTGTTCCCCACCCATGGGCTTTATGATGAATGTTATATGAACCAAAATATAAAATATAGGTAGATTACATTACAAGGTGTAGGAGAAGGATGGTGCTTACACATGGGTATTATTTGTGAAGTAGGTGTAGTATCTGTCCCACTTTTAAGGAGTAGATGGGAGATCCATCTTCTCTTGTAGGAGGGATATTCTTTTAAAAATGCATTAAGAAATATCTTTGAATTTTTGGTGAACTTTGCATTATGTTGATGGATGAGTCAAGGGGTTGTTGTTAGATGGTATTAAACTTAAAAGCTCAACTATTGAAATCCATGTCAATAGAATCTATTAAATTAGCATTAAGTGAGGGAAAAAAAGGTGGGGGGAGAAAACACCATTCAATTAAGGTTGCAATTGAAAATTTAAATTTTTCTAGTGACATGTTCTGAACTTGAAACAATGTCAAGATAAGATCATAAAAATGAAAAATAATTATCATGAAAATGAAATATGTCATAAAACAATGTTTATTTTTTTGCCTAGTCATGATATTAAATGTGTCATAACATTTTAGGTGGTCATAATTTGCTTAGTATTAAAACCAAATCAAACAAAAAACTTGTGAATGAAAAAAATTCACATTTAAAGATGTCCATTCACTCCAATAGTCTTCAAATGAATATTCACAAATTATTTTTAAAAAATTGAAAATGTAAAGGATAAGGGACATTATTATTCAAATGTTTTAGATTAAACAAAAAAATTAAAAAAATTGGATAAAGGATGGGTAAAGATGGTTATTCTTTTTGTTGAAATATTAAGAATCAATTCTTTTAAAAGCTTTAGTATTAGACAAATGATAAAATTTAACATTATAACACCATTTCATAATAAATTTTCAATATAAATGAAGTACAATTTCATATGCTTTGATTAGTGAAATGTGATTTCAATGCAATTTGTAATGTTGATGTGCATAACAAATGAAATGAATAAATTTATTTCAAACTTTTTTGAGATGGAGTGTGAATGTTTATACCATTGTTATTTCATTTATCAACAATTTTTTCAATAGTTTAAAATGAATGAGATTACCTTCCATCATGAATTGTGTTAGACTACTTGAAATATGTTTTTTGCATCACATATAATTTTATGATAATGTTATTGTTACAATTATTAGAAATTACAAAAGTATATTGTATATTAAATGTTTTAAATAATGACATATCATTAATAATATCATATATGTTTAATAATTTCTAAATTGATGTATAATGTGTGATAAATGTTCATGTTGGGTCTCATGTTGAATTGGGATATTCATGAATAAATGTTATTATTTTTTTCGTGTTGAACATTGTGTTTAATGTGATGTTTAGGTGAATTAATTTTTGTTGTTCATATTTTAAGAAGTAAGTTTAATTTATTTTTCACTCTTCATTTATAGTAGTGATAAAATTAGAAATTATAGTTGATTAGGTTTGTTTTATTTCTTGTTGCTTACAACTTGTCCATTAATTTAACAAGTGAAACGTAATCATGAGGACCAATAGGATTTAATTTTTTTTCAATATAGTGGTTTTCATTTTTGTTAATTTTAAATGTTTAATTGATACTATCATAATCCAGTTGGGCTTACTTGACATTGACATTGCATAGGGCATCATCATCTTGAGCTATTTGCAAGGATATGAACTTGTACACCAGGAGTTATTTTGACCTGTTCAAAGGAGTAGCTGAACAAGTGCAACATATTGAAATGGTGCAACCTTTGGGAAGACCATTACAGATAGGAGGAAGACTTCCCATAAATTATTGTACACCTTGATCAAGTGCTAGTCTATTTACCGTTTATAATTTTACATCCATTTGGGACCAGAGAGTCCATTAGACGATAGGTAGATCATGGAGGACAGATTGTCCTCTGGTACTGGTAGCATGCCACAAACTTGGCTAAGGTGATCATGTTCGTAGTCTGCATGAGCTCAACAAGAATGCTCGTGTGAGTGAGGGGCAAGGCCGAACAAAAGCGTTCCTTAACTTTTTGTGTAGTCAAACACAAAATTTGTGTTTTTGATTTTGAAATTTCATCAAGAACTTGTCATTATATAATTTTTCCTGTGTTTTCCAATTGAATCTTTAGAATTCAAATACAGACTTCATGAAATTTGATTGTTTTACTTGGAATATGGTGCAAAGCAGCCATGAATGGAGTTGTTAGTCAGTCAACTAATGGTAGCTTGTTTGGCATGTGTAGTAAGTTGTGTGTGTTTGAATCCATGAGTGAAAATGCATGTCTAATTGAATTTCATATTGAACAGAGTAAAGTAGGATGGAGCAATTTGCTAAGTCATTGAATTGCATAAGACCTTGGACTTGGTAAATCAATATTAATCTAGAAATCAACTCATAATTTCAGACAAGCCAACTGAAAAAGATGGTAGACCAAGTTATTTCACTTGAAGGTTTGTTTTATTTCAAGTTTGCTAGAGTGATCTAAGCCGTTGGCACAAGTGTGAACCCATTACAAATTAGGGAAACTCAACATATGAACAATGTTTTGAATAGCCAAATATAAAAGGAAATCATGCTTGAATTGAATTGTAAGCCTTCAAGTGTTCCCACGTTCTCAACTAAATTTCTCCTTCCATGGAGTTTAATTGAATTTTCAGTGGTAGAAATCACTTAAAAATCAATATCTCCCACATTTTGAATCCAAATCTTACCAAATAAATTCCATTAAATCGTGCTCATCAAGATCTTTTCAACAACACCAAAGGCACATTCCAATTCCTAGGAAAATTTCAGCTACGGTTTAATTTAACTTTCAGTTTAGAAATCATTCAACATTCAAGAACTTTTGCCCCGCAAGTCCAAACATCATGGAACCAAGCCCATGCTGCAACCCTTATGGGCACAGCTTCTAGTCGAGAGCTTTCCAAAGACACCAAGAATACGATCTGAAGCATCCCTGTTCAGTGGATCTCATAACTACAAAACAAAACAAACTACCTTCCTTCGTAGATAGATGTTTATGCAAATCCCCCGTGAAAAACATACTACCCGAACTTTAGGAGACAAGTCAGAGTGCAATAAGACCTCCAGAAAAGCTACGTTTCTAGAACCTGGTCAATAAAAAATGCTACACCTCTGCCTTTATCACCTCTTTCTCTGCTTCCAGTTGTTTGTCTAGAGCGTTTTTGTTCAAATCGGCCTTAACTGCATCGTTTCCAAGCTCATCCTCGAGCTGCTTCTTGAGTGGTTCTATGAGCTTTCGAGCTTCTTCCGCGTTAGGAGAGGCTTTGATGTGGCCCAATACAGATTTGCGTGCGTGCTGAGAGGCCGCAGCATACTCATCACAAACGATGCCCAAAGCGGTCCATTTGGAGATGTAAGTGATACCAGTTGAGATGAAGCGTGGACTCTTGTAGAACTTGATACGCTCCTCAGGAGTGCATTCATATTCGATCTCGTCATTGATCTGTTCAATCGTTTTTGGATCCGCCAATTGATCACAAAACCTCTTCATGCTATCCCAGAAGTACTTGGCATTGCTAAGAGACATAGATGTTGTTGAGTGCCCAAGTTGCAATCTCCAGTGCGATCTGGGCCGACTTCTCCACGTTGATTTCACATTTGTTGGTTTCGAGTCGTGAAGTGAGAGATGCGAGTTGTCCAATGGCCTCGCGACGCTTCTCTTCCAAATCGCGCTTATACTTGATCATCTCAATGCGATCGTTGGCATACTTTGTCGCTCGATCTGCCTGTTGTTGAGACATCTTGTTGGCAGTTGAGACAATTTTATCCAAGGCTGCTACTACTGCGTCCAAGGCAGCCTCAGCCTTGATTGCGCTCTTCTCGGCCAATGCCAAATCCTCTTCGGCCTGCTTCTGCTCCTCCAGCAACTTGCTCAGAGTTATGGAAGATGCTTCGAATGCCGTCTGAGCCTCCCTCACCTTTTCCTCGTGCCCTGCATCGGCCGTGTTGGTAGCTTTTACTGCGTTAAGGAGGTTTTGTTTCGCTTTATTGTCCGTTTCGGCGTTGAACACTTTCGCTTTTGCCTCACGTTGCCTTTCACGAGCTTTTGTCTCCGCCATTTTTGCTTCCTCGTTCACCTTCTGTCGTTAGCTTTGTCTTCCTTTCTGATGTCAACTCCTCACTATTAGGCCTTCCATCTCCACCAAATCCAATTGCACCGGTGAAGGTACCAAGTATTTGAATAACAAACGCACGGTTTTCTGCCGCCTCTTCTTTGCCGATGTCAATCTTCATTTCTTCAATTTTCTCTTTCAACATGCTGCTCAGTTTCTCTTGTTCTTTCAAGGTGGCTTCCATCTCGCCGCGAAGTTTCTCGAACTCCTTGATCTTCGCAACTTCATCGCCCCACGCTTTTATAGCAGTTTCTGCATCCTTCTTGGTATCGTCCTTCAACTTTCCAAACTCGCGTGCCAGCTCTCCGCAGTTGGTCGCCATCGTACGCGCGGTCTCTGCACATCTGGAGAGGATCCTCAGTGCACGCGTCTCCTTCGCTTGCAGCAGGTACGAGTACGCTTCCGTCAGTCTGTCCAACACAATGCGACTGCCGTCGCCCAGAGCGGTCATGGTCACCACACATTGTCCACACAAATCACACAACTCCTTCTGACGAATCGAAATCCTGGCGTGCAAGTCGCCAGTTCCAACGACACCCAAATAAGCCAAATACAAGAGATCCGATGCACGGTTCAGATCGGTGAGCACACTCTGCAAACCAAGGTCCTGCAAGATCTCCTTCTTCGCATTTTGTACCAACTACGCAGTTGGCGGCGGAATCTTTGTAATTTCATAGGACTCATCACCATTCGAACCATGAACTACCATCACTCCATCAGCTGAGACTTGAGGCGTCGACATGATTCCAGAAACTGAAAACTAATGTCCTGAGAAGCGAGAGTCGAAGGGTGTAACTTAGCGTTATGCGTTGCAGTTGTAAGCGAGATGAATCTGAACTGTCAACTCCTCTCCTCCAATTCTTTTTTATACTCCTCCGGCATGGCCAATCACTTTAATCACTTGTTCTAACAAACGGAGACCTATCCCACTTATGATTAATTAGTGCATTGAAAGAAAATAACTTTTCTTAAGTTTGAGAATTTTTTAAAAAAATTAATTTATGCCAAAGCTGCCCATGTACAATGGTATTTTATAAACCATCCAAACCTGGCATATGTAGGGTTAAGCCTCTAGGTGAGGGCATTCTCAAAATAACAGCGTAGGCTAAACAATAGCCACCATAGTACAGGGGCGATTTTGGCACACAAGTGTCAAATATTTAATATATTTCAAAATTTGAATCTTAACATATTTGTTTTATAATTTCGAAATTTTTGACAACTGAGTGACATAGTTATTAAATGCACAATAATTATTAGAAGCTTTTTACACTTGTGATGGTTAACTAAAACAAAAGTTCAATAAAAGATCGATGGTCGAAACCATCTTAGGAGAGACAAAAAAAGGAAGGTCAAAAAACACACAACCTAAATGGCCGAAAAAAAGGGAAAAAGCTAGTCTTTCTCATGGTAGGAAGCTATTTCACTCACAACTTTTTTAATGTCCCAACATGCAAATTGTGAGATATAATAGTAATGGGAGGTTTAGAACAAACATCGCTTGCAAAAGAAATCTTCTTCTTTATAGCAAAGGCTAAAGCATGCTAAAGAGTAATACTAACACATTGCTTGAAAACTTGAATGCAAAAAAAATAAAATAAATGACCTCCCAATCGTTTATCGTGGAAAAAGACGATCACACTCCCTAATGAAACGGTCCATATCATGCCCAAGTGTGGTATGTATCTTCATGGCCATTGGAATAAAGTGGTGCCCCTCATGAAATTTTATATATTTGCAGATTTTAATAATGGTGATAAGTTTTGCAGCTGCACCTATTGGTCGATTAGTGACACTTGAAGCCACTGTTTGCTGCGTTGGGTCAATAACCACCACATTGACAACGAAGATTTTGGTCCTTTCGGGTCATGTAAAGATCGACTCATAATGAAACTCCTGATGTAAATGTGTACCATCGCTCTTTCCATATAACGTGCCCATTC
>Ga0209611_10002947_pt1 | contig 29818 bp, 30 predicted proteins | sample S1TSphgellanicum_3_FD_187693 | JGI IMG/M metagenome (GOLD analysis project Ga0209611, IMG submission 187693) | Host-associated microbial communities from peat moss isolated from Minnesota, USA - S1T2_Fc - Sphagnum magellanicum MG (SPAdes) (version 2) | ecosystem: Host-associated > Plants > Peat...
GAGAGCCGACGGCTGAAGAGAAAGTTTCAATCCTCAATCTCCTTAATAGGAAATTGTCACACTGCTGCATCCTGAAATGGTTGTATATCATAGATGCTGCGCGTTGATTGTGCGGATGGTGTGGTCCTAGTCCATTTCCCAAAATACAGCAGGCTCCAAAATCGCTGAAACCCTTGCCCTGTAAGAGGTGCGGATGCCTTAGTCCAAAAAACCGTCAAACCCTTGATGGTTGGGCATTTCAGAGAAATCGGTTTTCTACACCTACCCATCCGCACCATCAAGTCTCTCATTTCAATCCTTAAGGTCAGCAAAAAATTGTCTCGCTTGGTTCAACCCTTAGCCCCCTTAATAGGGAATTGCCACAATAACGATAAACTTATTATCCTTCAAACAAGTTGAGTCAGTGTTACCCCTGATGCCAAATTTGCACTATCTAAGACTACTTGGTAGTCAGAGAATTTCCGAGGTGTAGGTACAGTCTTTTGCACTTCTAGTTTAGCAAATAGTTGATGAGTAGGAGCACTACCGTACTTGCCTTCATGAGTGAAGACATATAGCCCACGGCAAGCCATAAAACCGCGAGCCGAAGAACGGTCAAACTCCCAAGCTTTAACAAGTGCTTCCCAAAACAATTCTAAATCGCGTTGCGTGACGGATTCTCCTTTAAGGTGGGGGTTGTAAAAAACGTATGACTTGTACAGACCATAAGGAATCACTTCTTTTCGCCCCATCGTTTTATTGTCTTTTCCTTGGCGTTCTTCTGTAGCTGCACAACGGGTAATGGTGACAGATTGAGGGAAAATCTCGTCAAAACTACGTCCAAAGTTGATCTGGATTGGTCCCCACACCTGACCTGCTTTTAATCCAGTTGAGAGTACCGCACCAAAGATCCGGATATCATAAAAATTAGCTTGCATCCACTTGGTGACTGCCTCTTGCTGTTCGGGAGTTCCCTCTTTCATGTTTTTGGTGTAAGATCCAAGTTCGATATACCCCCGTTGAATTTTTTCGTTCAGTACAGAACCTTCTTCTACAAAAAGTTTGTAGCGTTCTGCATCTGGCTCATCGCGTCCAACTAGCTCAACATAGTTACGGATCTTACGTTTGATGCAGGCATCGGTCACTAGTCCTTGACGAGTTTCTACGTCAATACGTGGTTGATTTCCCATATCGGGATCGCCATTAGGATTGCCGTCTAAGCAATCAAACAACAAGATAGCATCGTGTTTTTTAGTCGGATCAAGATGTTTAGTCATTTTTTTTCTCCTTCTCTTTTGTTGTGAAAAATTCAGATCGACGAATACCCCAACCCATGAAGAAACAGCTTTGTTCTTTGACGTTGAAGGTTTCAGGTAAGTCAACAGAAGGGTCAAATCCATCGCCAAATTTAGTAAACTCTTGATTTATACAACGCTTGATGTAACCCAATTGCTTATCTCCATCGCGAGCTTCTAAATGATGTGTGATGCATCCATGAAATACTTTGGGAAATACTTGAACGGGAGTCGTTGACAATGCTCTTAAAGACCGAGAAACGTTGGTGTCTTCTCTCGGTAGTTTCTTAGTTTCTTCCTCCGTCTGTTCCTTGTCTGTTTTGCCTAATTGTGAATGTTGGGCAACATACTGTGCCCAGTGCATTAGAAAGGCAATGCGACCCAAGATATAAGCTACTTTCTGTCGTTTAAGGTGATCATCCTGACTGGGTAAAGTTGGTACATTATCCATAATTTTTGTGTTTGTGACTGCAAAAGAGCGATCGCGATCATTATTCTTAGATTGCAAGTGTTGTAAAATTCCTCTTGAATTTGATTCAAGATAAAATGCTAGTGCTTGAGCGCGTTCTTTTGAATGAAACACATCTTGTTCCAAACAGATACGATTGATAACTCGGATCGCATATTCATCTGGTAGAGAAGCTCCACATAATACAGCACGCACGAGCGCGGTATCTATTTTGTCGGTATACTCCTTATTCGGCTCACGAAAAGCACAGTTCCTCAATCTCCAAATGGGTTTTGCTCTCAGATTTTTAGCAAACTGCTGGCATTCAACAAATCTTGTCACACTTTCAGATATGGTTTCTCGTGTTTGTTCATCCCAGCTACTTAGAGCAACACGTCCCCGGTTACCCTTAAGGGTAGCCAAGAAAAACACGGAAATTTCACTATCATCTGGCAATATGCTGGGTTGATCGCGACTGGTGAATATGCTTTTAGCAACTGCTGCGGCTGGATCTTCCCAAACTTTGCGGTCGATCCCTTCTCCATTTTGTGCTCCCCAAAACACAAAAACCTGACCGCCAATACGCTCATGATGGTGTGGCGATCGCAAGAGAACATCCAGCATTTTGTGTAAGCGAACCGCAGCTTCAAACCCAATAGGCGCGTTAGTATTACCCTCCCAACCAAAAGATTGGTATGCCGCTTTGTCGAAGCTGGTCAGCGCCGCTCCAGAAGAAGCAGAACCAGGAACTCCTTTGATCATCATGGGCATTTTACGCCCAACGGTAAGAGTTTTCTCACCTGTCAACAAACACGTTCCTTCTTCAACATCTTGCTTGCTGGCATAGTATTTAGACCAAAACTGTTGTACGGCAGGTCTATCGGTCACGATTTCTCCATTGAGGGTAAAGATAATGCGATCGCGTTCCCACGAAAACTTGTCGTACTCTTGTTTTGTCTGAAGTGGCATACGTTCTCTGAAACAACGCTCTAACTCCTCCACTTCAGCTGAATTTATAAAATTTCTAACTTGAATACAACCTTCATCCCCAGTGTTGGCAATGCATAAGTCTAGAAGTTGTAGATATAACGGTTGACGTTTGCTGCCGCGATCGCCTACACCAAAAACATACTCTCCTGCATCACTAACTAAGAGAGGTTCATCGGCATTACGCCGTAGATCGGGTAGTAACAAGCTTTGTCCCGGTTTTGTTTTACCTTCTTTTGTTTTACCTTCTAAAGTTGTGACAAGAGGAATGATACCGCCAGTTGGAAGTTGGATTTCCCAATGGGCAATGACTTCGGAGTACCCCAAGGGCGATAGCTCAAATTCAATTCCTAAATGATTTAGTTCCCGCAGCATTATCTCACCTCGATAACGCCATTAACCAATCGAGCTGCAAACAATTCAGGCAACACGCGACCTTTGACGAATTTCCGCGTTGCTGAATCACGCCACGAAATCTTGCCATTATCGTCTTTGATGAAATGCAGTTGTTTGGGCATCATACCCAGGTCAACCTCTTTTCCTTGCAGTTCTTGTGCTGGAGGTTCTGTACCGTCAGCCGAGGCAAAAAAAGCTGGATATTCGCGACAACCAAAGTAAGGCTGTCGATAACACTGACCGTGTTCCACACGCCGCTTCAATTGAGCAGAATATTTGTCAGATGATTCAGTAGCGTGAGGCTCTAACTCAAAATGAAAATCCACTACATAAGCAGGATTTTTTAAAATCACGTGATGGCGTTGGGTACGGTCCTGGTCGGCGAAGTACCCTCCTACACCGTTGTGTTGCATCCAAGCCTTTGCTACTCTCGGGCTTTGCTTGGACTGAATCATATTACGCTGCATTGACAGTAATTGAATTGGATTTAGTACGGTGATTCGCCGTACAACATAACGGATTTCAGGCTTCCAAAAAATGGATTCTAACATCCCAACAGCTGCTGTCGGAGTGAGCACTTGATAAGTGTGGGGTTCTGCTTTGTATTCCGGCTGTGTAAACAAACCGTAGTCTCCCCAGAATTTGATTTTCATCGCATACTGTCTTACTATATAAACTAATTAACTTTAAAGTAGCACATATGTTCTACTTAGCAAGACTGGGTAAGAATAAATTTGGTCAGCCACTAGAAGAGCATTTACGGGCAGTGGCACGGAGGACATCTGATACAATGCCGCCCACACTACACCAAGTAGGGTGGTACGCAGGGCTGTGGCATGATTTGGGTAAATATATTCCTGAATGGCAGAAGTATCTACAAGGTGAAATTAAGGAAAAAATAAGCCACTCAGTTCAAGGTGCAATGTTAGCGCGAAATCTTAGCCCGAATAAAATTCCTGCAATTATGTTTGTGATTGCAGGGCATCATACAGGATTAAAAGCACCTGAGAATTTAAAAGCAAAACAGTATAAGGAGAAAGGTGCAAATTGGGAGCAAGCTTGCCAACAAGCGCAACAGGAGATTGAACAATTCTTACCTGAAAGCATACCTGATATTGAATTTCCACTACTAAGACGAGAATTTGCCATCCGGATGTTATTTTCAGCCCTAGTAGACGCCGACCGTATGGATGCCATGTTGTGGGACTTAAAACAGCAAAACCCTCATGATGAGAGGGTTTCAGCTTCTGCCGGCACTGACTTACTATCTAGTTTCAATCCTCGTTCATTGTCTGAGTTCAATCCCCAATCTCTACCACTAGCCAAGACCAAGCTTGATAGACTCCGAAACGTCTTTGCTCAATATTGTATCACTGCTGCCTCCTCCCCAAAAGGGTTGTTTCGATTAACTGGGGCATGTGGTATTGGCAAAACTGAGTCTAGTTTGCGATTTGCGCTGATTCACGCACAGCAAAATAGTATGGCAGGGATTATTTACGTTGGACCGCTTAAAAGTATCATTGAACAGACTGCTATAACTTATCGAAAACTTTTAGGACAGAAGTCTGTTCTGGAACATCACTCTGGTTTTTACCCTGAACCTGATGAAACCAAAGACTACAAATTGGATACCGAGCGTTGGGAGAAGCCCTTCATTGTGACTAGTGGGGTGCAGTTTTACGAAAGCCTTTTTAGCAATCAACCAAGTCAATGTCGGAAACTGCACAATATTGCTAACCGTGTCATTTTAATTGATGAGGCTCAAACAATCCCTTTAGAGTTAGCTAATTCAATTTTAGATGTACTTGAAACACTAATTAAAGATTGGGGTTGTACAGTTGTGTTAATGAGTGCAACTCAGCCAGCATTCAATAACCTTAAGTTATGTCACAATGCCACTGACATTGTGCCCTATGACAAAGTTATTGAACAATTTCAACAATTAGATCGTGTTACTTACCGTATCACTTTAGAATCACCTTGGACGTGGCAGAATTTAGCGGAGGATATCACGTTATCTGGATTTGAACAATCTCTAACTGTGGTCAACACAACAAAGCTAGCACGAGAAGGTTATCAAGAACTCTCTAACCTAGTTTCCAGTTCTTGGTTTCACCTCAGCGCCCGTATGTGCCCTGCTCATCGCGATCGCATACTGCAACAAGTGCGCTCTCTTCTTGACGATAAGTTACCTTGTCACCTGATTAGCACACAACTGATCGAAGCTGGTGTCGATATCGATTTTCCTCGTGCTTATCGACAACTAGGACCACTTGATAGCATTATTCAAACTTCTGGACGCTGCAACCGCAATAATAAACTCAGTAAACAAGAAGCAGTTGTTACGGTATTCGAGAAACAATATGCAAACCAGGCACCCGGTAATTATCAGAATCGCATTAATATGACTCGCGATATCATAACTTATGATCCTCAAGCTTTAGAACATAATTTGTTAAACTCTATTCAACAATATTTCTTAAAACTTTACAGCAAAATCCACGCAGGTGGCAACAAAATTCAGGAACTACGTTCCCAATACAAATATCCTGAAGTGGCTAAAGAATTTCGGGTCATTGATGATAGTTGGCAGCAATCAGTAGTTGTCCCTTGGGAGGAAGGTGCCGATTTAATTGCCGAATTGCGTGACAAAGAGGTTTTAACAGAACAAGATTGGCGACGAGTACAAAGATACACTGTCGGTGTACCGCTTAAATACACTGGAATCACTGAGTGTCCCAATGGGCTGAAGATTGTGTCAGACTATAGCTCTGATTTTGGACTTTATTTAGATACTTCAGTTTAGGAATGCAGCATTGAAAGGGAGTGTCCCTCGTAATCAGCATCTTCCAGCCGTGCAATCACAGGTTGTTTTGTGCCAACAAGCTCAGCCAGTTGTTTCTGTGTTAACCCCGCTTTTGTTCTATCAACTGTGCCACTTCTACATTGATTGAGGCTTCTGCCACCATTGCCTCAAGCTCAGGGTCGCTGCTAGTCAGCTGATCGATTATTTTTATTGCATCACTCGTCAAAGCCATTATCATCTTCCTCCTCTGCATAGGTATGAGCTTCTGGGTCTTCTTCAAATAAAAGCTTTCGTGCGATCGCTCGTTCAATATCAATTGGTGGTACAGCTGCTTCTTCTTTCGTGATAGCGTGAGCAAGAATCGCTACATTTTGACCATGAAAGAAGTAATTGATACGGTATTGCATATGAATATGCTTTGCCCGAAGCTCATATAAACCATTGAAGCGGCATTTAATCAAGCGTGTCTTGGCATATAATATATATTAAAAGAATATCGCACTGCGCTCATCACCAACGCCGTCATAGGTAAAATAGATGTACGACAAGTCCCCATACCCTAACCCCATAATCTACCATGAATCAAAAAATCTATCAACTCCCCCTAACCTTCGAGCAAATTCTTAATCTTGTCCTACAACTTCCAGCACAAGAACAAGAACAACTCATTCAAGAAATAAAGAAAAAATCTCCTAAAAATCAAGATGAATATTTACTTAGTGTTTTTGACAGAATCGGCAGAAATGCTCAAGCCAAAGGACTAACCGCAGAAACTCTAGAAGAATTACTCGTCGATGAATCATAAGCTGAGAATCACTGCTCCCATTGATATCAGTGCGATTTTGTGGGATGACCAAAATTAGGGTACAAAATCATCGGTTTTAGGCGGCGATCGCGGCGAAAAACCTGTTTTTATTGAGAATCAGGCAATCTAATTGAGAATTAAAACCCGATCCAACAAAATCGCATCGCTCCCGTGCTAAATCATTTTTGACCACCTTGAAGGAATCACACTCACCGATAGTGCTTACCGTCAATGGAAAAGCAGCTGTTGTCGTTCAAGATGCTGAAAGCTATCAACTCCTGATTGAGCGCATGGAATTATTAGAAAGCATGGTCGGAATTCGCAAAAGTTTAGCCGAATTTGAGCAAGGGAAGGGAATGCCCCTAGAGGAAGCATTTCAGCATTTGCGAGAGAAGCATGACATACCGGATTGAAATTTCACCGACTGCAATGGCAGATATCGAAGACATTTTTCTTTGGATGAAAGGCTATTCAGTGGATCAAGCCCATCGGTGGGTAAGAGGATGCTATGAAATTATGCTGACACTAGAGAAATTTCCCAATCGATGTCCGCTTGGTGTTGAAAGTCAATATATGGATCTACCTATACGACAATTACTCTACAAAAAACAGTACCGAATTTTATTTACGGTTCGTGAATCAAACGAACAGGATAGCCAGGGCTTAGCGGGTGACAACCTATCTACAAAGCTTGCTGCATAAGGGATAGGGCATAGAAACCACGCTGAAAATAGAGCCGTTTATGGGGTTTAAGCGCAATCAGACTCAGGACCCAATCTGCCCATAATTCCATCCCGTAACGCCATCGTTGTCCGTAGAGTCCAAAGCTAAAGTCACTCTGCCGTGGGTTTCGATCTTTGTGTTCTTGGATACATCAAGCATAAGTATCTATCCTTAATTTTTTCATCTGGGGCTACTGCATTGTTGCTAAACTATAGGCCAGCGCAATCAACAAAACTAAGGCTAAAAAACGGGTTTCATTGACCTTGGTGTCTTCTAAGTTATAGCCACTTGTTTTACAATCCTTGAACATTTGTTCAATGCCCCAACGACAACGATAGACCGCCAATGCTTGTTTTAATGTCGGTAGGTAAGTTTTGATATACCAGGGTTCTTTTGCTCCCTTATTATTATATTTTCGTTTCCAATATACCGCTAGATTAAACGGTCCTATTCCATCCCCTTTATTGCACAAAACTAAGAGATAAAATTTAGACATTCCCGGTTTGAATCCAAGATTTTTAAGGACTTGATACTCCTCATTCAATGCTGCTTGGAAAGGTTACGTCTTTTTTCTGCCTCAGGGCAAAGAATATATCCCTGTCGTCAAGCCATTCTGCCAGTTTAGGGCTGTGGAATTCTCGGTCTCTTAATACTAAAACCGGATAATTTTTAAATAGAGTCAGCACTGTTTTTAGGAGCCGTTTTTGAGTATTGAAATCACTGTTTCCCACCTGTTTTAAGACCTCCCAATACAAGGGGGAAGAGCATGAGTTCCCCAGACTAAGCTCACCATAAATACATTCCGTCCTTTCCATTGAGTTCGGTCAATTGCGATGATCCAATATCCATGTTTATGGTGTTTGAGTCTCTTGAGACGACGACGCTGGTCTCGTGTAATCCAGATAACGGCGATCCACCCAGTTGCTACGAGCAAGCGGCTCATAACGCAGCATCTGTGGAAGGCGACAAACCGATGACGCGAGGCGATGTTGATCGAGAAACCGATAGAATAGTGAACAGCTGCAATTAAACGCTGACTAAATCATCGCCTCCAGCCACTTGCGCTGCTGATACAGCATAAATTGCTGTACCAAAACCTCGACTTCCTCGGCTTTCATATCCAATTCATTGATCATGAACTGATACAAAAAAGCGTCGCTATCAGATGCGTCCGCCGCGTTCATTAAAGCAAGTGCGTGATGGCGAGCAGGTTCTAAGTCAAGTTGTAACTTAATATTGTTCCACTCCAAGACGACGATTGGAGATTGACTGTGGAAACCAAAAATACCATTAATACCTTTCGGCAAAGGCTCTTGCTGATTTCTAACGCGTTGCAGCATCATTGCCGCCATTTTTAATGTCTTTTTGGGAATACTACCAAACCCCTTGGCGTCTAGCCCTATTAAAGCGCGAAATACAGCAGCCTCAGTTTCGGCATGAGCAGCCGCCCTCAGGATAGCCGCGCCACGTTCGCGTGCCTGCTGGGCTGTAAATATAATTTCCTCGCCCCTGCACCTTTGTAAAACTCCTGGTTTCTGGCTGCCACGGGAAACGGTTGATTCGACATGGATGATGTTGGGGTCGGGGTCGGGGTTGCTCATCTTACTAAGTCTGGGGTGTCGTCCAAGAGTGAGATGACTGCTTGTTTCAAAGTCCATACTTCAGTAAAATACTGCACTTCGTCCGCACTGGCTTTGTAAACATAGAAACCAGGCTTCCCACCATTCATCGCTAAAAATCTCCCGTACAGTTCTCCTTCACTAATGACCAAATCCTGCGTGAAAGCTTTATCAACAACGTTGGTTAGTGGTGAGCAAACATCATAGGGCTTAAACCTGTTGTAAGGCGTTAGCTCGTAGACGAGGTAACGATCGCCCAGGTCTTCCAGGGGATTAACAAACTCTTCCACAATGTCTGGGATTTTAGCTCGTTCGGTTGAAGCGTAAACTTCTTTGATTAATCCTCCAAGTTTACGGAGGCTTACTTTGACCGATTCTAGATCGTCGCCACAGTAATAGAAGTTTTTCTTTCTTAAGTCCACCAAGTAGTAGCCCAGCGCCCCTGCTTGAAGCTTAAAAAACTCACAAACAATTTTTTTGGGAGTTAGTTCAAACTCCCAAGCATAATTTACGGGATAATGCGCCCACCGCAGATGATGCCAACCATCATGCCGATTGTGAAAAATTTGATAGTTCTTATGCTGTAAGAAATTCATGACTATTATCTGCTTGGTGTTTCTGGCTTGGGATCTTCTTTGTGACCATTGCCTGTTTTGCCTCTTTCTTCGTAAACCTCATCTTTAACGTTCTCCTTCTCTATGTCGTCTTTTGACACTGAGGCGTCGTGTCCGTTTCCTTGTGTTGCGTTTGGGTCTTTTGGGTCAGACATAATTTCTCTCCTGTAAGTAGTCGTGCAAAATTAATTGCACATTTATTTAACCTGGAATGACCGTTTGACAAACATTTTAGGCGATGAGAGTATGCAATTAATTTTGCATAGGTACTTAGCATCCAAAACTGTACCTGCTCGCCAACGCAAAGAGAACAGTACTGGGCGAGACTTTTAATCAGGGTGGGCGATCACTCTCCTTGCATCCCCGAAGGGGTAAGCGCAAGGGCGTAACGACAAACAAAGGAGGCTTACCCCTCAATTTCAGATGGATAATCTAAAGCGTGACTTCCAATAACTTTTTCGAGGGAGATCAAGATCATGGTCACCATTCGAGCTACGGCTCTCCACTCATCCAAACTTAAATTCGGGAAATATTCCCTGACTGGAGAGGGGAGTTCTAAATCTTCTACAGCGTTCATCACATCTGACAGAAGTATATCCTTATCTTTAATTTTAAGCCCGAGGATTCAATTAGGTTCAAACTGGTGATCTGAAACAATTCCATAGTCTATATGAACACAACAGTTTAGATTATCTGGTGTTTCCGAACCAATTTCTCTAAAAATCTGCATCAATTCCCTAGAAAATTTCTTTAAATCTATATCTTCTAAATTTGACTCAATTGGCGTCAGAAGCTTTTTGACTAACCTAATATCCACTCCATCTCTCCTTCAATATTATTTTGTTAATAGGGTGAGAAAGCTAATACAGCCGAGGCTCTATCTATTAAACTCCCAACCGATAACCATTGATGAACCATCAAGAGCAGAAATGGGGGGTTTTGTTGTGTGGGGGAGAGGGATTGCATAAGCATCAACTCCCAAGTCCCCTCACCACTCTATTGCATTGCGGATAATTGCGGTGAGGAGCGCGATCGCTTGGTAGTGGAGGTTGGATTGTGGCAAGTTCTGTCGTTACCCAAGAGTGATAGTGATCACAGCGATCAATGAGGGCTACAAGGGGACCAGTATCAAGGAGGATTTGCTGACGCATTAGGCACCATATCCTTCCATGTACTCAGGGTTAGTAGAGAGATCTCCAAGACCAGAACTTGCACCGATATAAGCTTGGGCTGTTCCTAAGAAGGATGGAGCTGGTTCCATGTTCGTGGATGATAATCTTTGCCGCTGATGAATGAGAAACTCTGCAAAGTCCAGAACCTCTTGTTGTTCAGTAGAAGACAGTGTCTCGAGTGCTTCAATGATTTGCTGTTGCATGGGTTGCATAGAGGAAATTTTCGTTTGGCATTAAAATCGATAGCTGGGGTATATTGGCTTCTCCTACGCTTTCAGCAAAGATTCTGCGCCATCAATCCAAACTTCAGTACCAGTGATGTGACTAGAAGCATCTGATGCTAAAAATAACACCAACTGTGCCACTTGCTCAGATGTTCCTGGTTTGCCATCAGTCAATGGAATCTTCCCTTCAGGAAACTCAACGGGTTCTTGAACGTGTTCCAAGTCTTGTTTTTAGGTATTGTCGTCAATACTTGTTTCAATAGCACTACAGTGCTTCTATTAACTTTTTTGTACATAACTTTTATCTTCTTTCTTGCCTTCTTTCCTTGTTCTCTGTTCCCCGTTCCCTGTTCCCTGTTCCCCCTACCAAATTGGTAATTTAGCATAACAAGTACTGAAGAGCCACAATTTTTTCTATACCCAATTACATAGATTTGGATTTTGAAGAAAAAGGAGTGTTCGCGTAAATTATGACTCTGTTGGCGAATTCATGTAGCGGCAATTTCTGGCGTGAGTGCCTACGATATTTCAAGGGTTTTGGGATGGCGATGCCTGCGGCGGGCTGCGCCAACGCAATTCGCCAACAGAGTCAAATTATCTGCGAACAAAGGACAAGGAGAGATTGGTGGAAGGAGATTTCCCCCTCGTCCCTCTTGCCCCTCCTTGTCCCCGTACTATGTTGACTGGATACGGCTATTTGTTAAGCGAAACTAGGGCTACGCCAGCACCGATCAACAAAGTTCCAAGCCATCTTTCTCTAGCCACCTTCTCTTTCAGCAGGAATTTTGCGCCTAACATATTGACTACATAACCACTAGAGGCTAGTGGGATAACCAAACTCAGGTTAGCCCAACTCAGCAGGGTCAGCAATAGAAAAAATGTGCAGGCTTGGAACAAGAAGCCAAGCCAGATGCTAGGACTCTTCGCTAATTTGCGCACGATCCTCAATAGCTTTTGTGGTTGTGTGGTGGAAATTTCGCCCACCTGCTTCATCCCCTTGGCAATTAGTAGGTTACTAGTAGAGTCCATTAGCACCAATAAGATGATGGCAATCGAAATCTTCATGGCATCATCCTCTTATGAAAGGGGGATAGGGTGTAGGGTATAGGGTGTGGGGACCCCATAATTAAAATAGACGCTTTGGGTCCTGTCGTTTGACATCGCTCCAGCCAACTAATAGGATACCAAGCATAATTATCGATGTTCCTGCCCACCGAGTGATGGCTATTTGCTCGTGTAGGAGCAGCGATGCTAATATGGCAGTTAGCACGTAGTTGAATGCCGTCATCGGTAGTAGATAGCTCAGATCAAGCCAAGTAAGCGCTGACATGTATAACAGCGTGTATGTCAGCAGCAAGACAATGGCAAGATCAAACCAAGGATTTATAAGCGTACGTAGCATAAGTGAGAATGCAGCTAAAGGGTGAAGCGGGTGTACTTCACCAACCTCTCGGATGCCATGGCTTAAGCAGACATTGCCTAAGACATTAAGCACAACAATAAATGTAATGAAGATAAAAGTTTTCACGGTGCTTTAACAACGAAATTTTGACCCATTTTTCAAACTCAATTGTAGCTGCACTACTTGCTTTTTAGACTTTAATTCCACCTCTAAGAGACTCAATCCCTACAGATGATCGTTGACCGTTAACCGTCAACAACTTTTAGTAGCATCCTAGTTGGTATATTATCCAAAGCAGATCTTAAGACATCTCTCTTAAGGTAGAGAGGCAAGAAAATGGTGATTTTGTTCAACAAAGTGGGGAACAAAACCTTTTCTGTTGATCTTGTACAGGAAATGCTCAAGCAGGTAGATAGGGAAAGCCAACGAGGAAAAATCAACAGTTAGTAAAAATCCCTGGTGAGGTACCAAGGGATTCTGCAAGAAGTCGAAATTTAGTTGTTGTACAAAGAGGAGTTCAGTCAAGATAACAATCCTTCAATGTGTGGATGTGCCAAAATGCCAAAAAGACAAATTAGCACTCTTTATTGTGTTAAAAAGTATGTTTTATATAAATTCACAATCAATCTACGCAATTATACTTAACATCATTAATTTTACCAAACCTTAACTTAGAAAAAATTTTGGTTTTGTGTATTACCACTGAAGATATTTTTCCGAAAAAATACGACTATTAAATAGGGTTTCAACTAGATGTTTTGACACAATCTGTAAGATTTTTCAATGTTGCTTTATTAGGGCTTTAACAAAAAATGGCTTATTGTCAGCATTGTTATAGTTTATACAGCCATACATACATAAAACTAAAATCTACTGGTGCTGCCAACACGGCTGGTAATAACTAAGCTGGCATTGCGTCTAAATTGCACAAACCTTGGAGTAGTGGTTGAAGACTGTTGAGTGTTAGCACTCAATAGTCTAAGGGAATTACCACAAAAGACTTCCAAACCGAGGAACGCAGAGGAAGACGCATTTTAAACCAAGCTTTTTAAACAACCTTTAACTAACTTTGAAAAAAGTCAACCGAGTGAGTATTTTTACAAATGGCAAAAATTAATGATGAGCGATCGCTGCATTCTGAACCAATGATCCACACCGAACTAGATGAAACTGAAGAACGATGGGGACTTGAAACGGAGAAACTCACAAACCTTGGGGTATCAAGGTTTGTTGAACCTGAGTTAGAGATCAGACATGCCTCAAATCAAGAAGAATCCGAGATCCAGGCTGCAAGCGAAAACGAAAAATTAATCTCTCCAACCTTAAGTCGAACTCAGGTTCCTCCACAGGGTACAACAGTATCCCCATGGACATATGGGTTTAGGAAATGTGGCGGGCTGAGTGAGTATTAACAAGGATTGGTACAATCATTGATGGGGGGTAAAGCCCCACGTGTCGTTTTTCATCCCCCAACTAAAGTCTAGGGAGAGGAACATTCTTCTCGCCCCAAACCGGTTTGCTGCTCTAGTTGTGGGTAAGAATTTCATCTGTGTAGAGACTTCGTATTTCGTTTCTCTATGGGATTTATCGGTATGTAGATTATCTTATCCGAACCGTATTCCTTCCCGCCTGATCGTGTAAAGTTGCTGTATGCTATTGCTTTATGGCAAGGTAAAATCAAACTTACACTTGCCATGAAATTCTCAAAAACCACAAACCCAATAAGTAATTGCACTGAGCAGTTGAGGGCAAGTGGTTCAGATGCTCGACTTAAGGGAATTGGAAGAGCAGTAACCTGTCTCACTAAAAAGCTAAGTTGATGATCGATCGCCTTGTTCTCATGCCGGTACAACAGTCTACTTTGAACAATCATCAAGTAGAAGGTAATTTAAGTACTAAGAATATTACCCAGAACATCTATCAAGCAAAGCCTGAGTTTTTTGAGCCAAATCTAGAACAGTTCCAACCCCCTAAATTTCCAAGTCCTAAAATTACACCTCACCTGATTAAGCGTTTGCTTGAACAGAACCTGCTGGTGCTAGGGGAAAGCCCTGACATAGATAAAGTTAGTCTAGCTCGGCATTTAGCTTGGTCTCTTCGCCAGGAATTGCAGTGGCTGGTAACCTCTCCTCATCAGAAGATACAAATCAAAGAGTGGTATCGCAGTCCAGACCCCCAAAGCCTTGATGTGGTACTTCAAGAAACTAGGGTTACCACAATTTTTATTTTGTCCCAGATTTTGCCGCAACATATTGAACAGGAGTTGTCCCAAATTCAGCAGATAGCTGCTAATAGTCAGCATTATGTCTTGATGAGTACAGACGTACCCTTTGCCTGTTGGAAACTGTCTGATAGTGAAAGTAAATTTTGGCAAAACTTGTCTTCTGATGGTCTTTATGAATCTGATAATTTGACTACGGTACTCATTGACAAACTGAAGGAGTCCAAGAAGTCCTTACCGCCACAATTTGTCAGTGGGAATCTTGAACCTAATTTATACATAGGAAATTTAACTCTCCAAGAAGTTGCCAAGCGATTAAAAACACCTGAACGGATTGCTTGCTTTGTAGAGTTACTAAGTGCTGAAAAAGAATCATTACAGCTAGAGGTGCTTCATGAGTTGATAGACCTTACTCAAGATAATAAAAACCTACTGAAGCGATGGTTTAACCATATTCTTAAACCTCGTGAACAACTGCTAGCATTAGGGCTAAACTTCTTCGATGGTCTCTTCGATGACCAATGCATAGCTGGAATAGGTAAACTTGTTGAGCATGAATGGTATCGGCGTGACCCATCACTGCAAGCTTTAGATTACTGCGATCTGCGTGATCTCCACAATTTCTTTCGCTTGGTTGAAGTACCAGCCGAAAAAACCAAGAAATTTGAAAGTTGGCTTCTTAAACAACGCAAAATATTGTTTGAGGTGGCGTGGGATAGTTACCGTGTGCGTATCCAAACGGCTCTACCATTACTGGTAGAGCTTGTTACCTATTCAGTTGGTCAGAAAACTTTTGACCAAAAGCTGTATGGTATCCCAGTAGGACAGCATCTCTACGGTACAAAATTACGACGTGACCAACTACGTGAAGTCATTGGCGAAGCGATCAGTGATATAGGTTTAATTGACAGCAGTGAAGTTCAAGAAAGTCTGCTAACCCTAGCATCACATAATAACGCTGGTGTGCATGCAGTTGCAGCCCGTGCGATCGCCCGATGGTGTGAATATGGTCATAACAATGAACTCTTTGACACCCTGAAAAACTTGAAAAGATGTGGTGAGAAAAAAGATGAGAAATCCCAAGACTATATAATGAACACAATAGCTCTTGCGGTTGGCTATGCAGCACGGTATGATGCACCGCAAAGACGCTTAGAAACCGTTGCTTTTTCTCCTGCACTGTGTGACATCCTCAAGCAGTTAGCTGATTATCCAAGTCGTCTAGTTCGTAATCGCTTTGGTTGTTGGACTTTGCCGATGGTAGTACCACTGTATCTAGTTCATCTGCGCGATCTGCTGCACGATCTGACACGTCACATTGACTTAATTCGGTGGATTAGTGAAAGTTTAGCTCTTGCTTATCCCAGAAATTGTCAGGAAGTTCTGAATATTCTGAATTTATGGCTGCAAGAATGTAGAGAGAATACACAAGACATTGTTAGTAACGAAGTGCCTCGTACCGCTTTACTAGAAACTGTAGCACTAACATATGTAAAGATTCTGTGTTGTCAGAAAAATGATTCTTTCACGGCTAATGATATTTGCCAAAAAATCAAGACATTTTTCTTAGAAGAAAAACATTATTTCTCTCGAGATACGGTTATTAAAGAAATTTGTCATCAAATTAGTAGAAATTTTCAGCAAATTGAACCTAAGTTGCAGGATTTAATTGTTGAGTTTACAAACGAAGAGCGCAACCAGATTGTCAAAACCTTGAGCGCAGTTTATCGTAAACAGCGCAAACAACTAGATGATGGCAATGACACACCAGCAGTGCATGAGAGTGATTTTCCCGTTTGGATAAGCCTTGAACGTCCTTCAACTCCTATGGAAGCAGCAATGTTTCGCTGGCTTAAGAGTGAAGGTAACCCTACTGCACAAATCATCGGTGCGAGGTTGGTGTTGGGAGAAGAGTTAAACCTTACACGACCTCAAGACGTTCTCAAAACTCTAAATTTATGGTATGAAAAGTCCAAACAAACCCATCCTCACCAATCAGAAGCTTTACTAACGGCAATAGCACTGATTTCTATTGAAATGCAATGTGATCCTACAACTAGGACAGCTAAAGTTACTGAAGCATTCCATTACTATTTGCCAAAAATTATCTCACAAGAAGAACTTATTTTTGTGCATAAAAGTATTGTGAATGCAATTTGCTCTCTCACAGACGAGTTATTGCAGGAACTTAAACCTCAGTTGGTTACTTTATTACCTGAGTTTACAGACAACGAATCACACCAGATTATCGAAGCTCTTTTCCAAGCTGATCAACGACAACTAGGTTTTAATGAACAGAATGTCATAGCCTTTCAAAATGGAACACAGGCCTTAAGTGATTTTTTAGAATTGCCACCACAGCAAGAAGAAAGCTCAACTGAGAAATCTCCTAAAAAACAGAGGAGCAAAAGAAATAGAAAAAATAAGAATACTTTTTTTACTGGGGCGCTCATATTAACATCTTTGATCTGTTTTTTGTCAAGCTACTTTGTGGCAAGTATAGTTCACAACTCAATTTCGCACATCCCAAAATCTCCTCCTAATTCAGGGCTGAAAAGTATACACAACACAACACACTTATAGCTTCAGGGCTATTTCCTATCGCAACCAATCACCGAACAAGGCAAAAGTAAAAAGTAAAAAGTGCATAGGAATAACTGTGCGTTCGCTCCTCCTTGAGATCCGAAGGGGAATTAAAGCCTTAAGGTAAAAGGAAAAAGGGGATTTTTACGTAAACCGTTATTTTTATGTAAAATTTGTAACCCTTCTAAAAGGCTTTCAGAGGCAAGCAATTGGGCGTAGGCATAGGATAAATCATAAAATGACCAAAAGCCCCATGCAAATAAAAAGGACTAAATCCATTGCACAGCCTGGATTACAACCCCTGTAAGGCTTAATTTAATCTTGCGGTTAAAAATGAGCGAACGTACAGGAATAAAATTGGTTTGATGCCCTCCGTTCGCCCGAGAAGTCTCCCCTTGGGAGAAGTACGAAACTCGGACGCTGAGAAGTCCTGTTTCTCGGGGTTTTCGGCATCTTCCTTATAAGCTGACATCTTGCACCTTCTCAATAAGGGTAGGGTGGGCACTACCAGCCCTACGAAATCATAAGGCTTTTGGGCTTTGATTTTCGCAATAAGACGATGGTGCAAGATCTGAGTAAGGCAAAGGAAAATACAAAAATGCCCAAAAATACTTTAAACCCAGATAGATCAATACATAGTCGTCGCTGTGGCGCTGCTAGCATTGGCTCCATTGACGAAATACATTCCCAAAGCCGCACTTGCTGGTTTGCTGATCATTACTGCGGCGCGGTTGATTGACCTCAAGCAGTTGCGCTATAGCTTTCGGGCTTCAAATTTTGATGCAATTCTCGTTCTCATCACGACATTTACAGCACTCTTCGTTGGCATAGAATACTCGATTTTGACAGGTGTTGCCTTGTCAATTCTCATGTTTGTGCCCCAGCAATTCTCATTTTAAGGTTTCATGACATTGAACCCCTTACAGTCAGAGGGTTTTACAATTCTTAACGAATCTGGGAATCGCTGAAACGGCGCAAAATCGTTTCAAAATGAGAATTGCTGTTTGTGCCCCGTGCGGCTAAACTCAAGGCCGCCGAACTTGTTGTTAGCAACGAAGGAATCGTGCGTGAACGGCTGATCTCTGATCCGCCTTGCACCTCCATCATCCTGTTTGACCTTGAAGGTGAGATATTCTTTGGTGCCGTACCAGAGCTTGATCGCTATCTCGACAGGCTTCAAAAACGTGCGATCGCATCAGGAATTCATTATATTGTCTTGCGCCTAAAGCGCGTACGCAACCCAGATATCGTTTGTCTAGAACAGCTAGAACACTTCCTGCACAATGCTACCAAGCTTGGTATGACGCTGCTGCTTGCGGGTGTCCGCCCTGACTTATTTCGAGCTTTCAGCAATGTTGGTTTTGGAGAGTGGTTTCCAAGGGATCGCATTTTTCTAGAAAAAGACGAGGACGATACGGATTCAGCCACCCTTAAAGCCGTCCGCTATGCTTACACTCTCTTAGGTGACGACGCCAATACTTGCGAACATTGCGCATCCATCGAACAGAACGATCCTCGCAAGGCATCGCTTTATTATTTGGTTTGACCGAGAACGGAGTGTAGGGTGTGGGGTTGCAGTACAGAAAATATGCCCACACCCCATAGCGTACAAGTCATGAGCAGAATCCGGAATGCCGCAATCCGATTCTGTATCCTTGAATATCACTTCGCTAAACTTAAAATCACGATAAGTAAGTACGCACAATAAAATATAACTGTGTTGACCGCCCTGTGGGAAGTTAAAAGTCACGCATTCAAAAGTCAAAAAAATAAGAAAGGATATAAGCCATTTTTGGAGCAACATAAACCATGTGCAAATTTCTTTCATCTATTGCCTTGTTCACTCTTTTTGTCCTAAGTCTGAGCGCTTGTTCAGGGGCATCAGTGGCGGAGCAACAACAAACAACTCAGGTTGAACAGTACAGCAGCGACAACGGTAGTCAACAGCAACAGTGCGATCGCTCTGTTGTGATCCAGGACAACGGTAAGACTGAGGTTCACCATTCGTCAAAGTGCTGAAATCTAGACCTAGGCGTAGTGATGGTAGCGTTCCTGCCTTGCATCCCTTGAAAGGGTGTTTTGACTGGCTTTAAGGGTTGCGCTAAGGTATCATTTAAGCCAGCACCCACCCGATACCGCACACCAACACTAAACTTCAACATCAATGTCAAATCATCTTACACCCCCAACAACAAAGCCGCACATTCCACATTTTTCTTCTGGTCCTTGCGCCAAGCGTCCCGGCTGGACTGTGGCAAATCTGAAAAATGCTTGTGTAGGTCGTTCCCACCGCGCTAGCGCCGGCAAAGCTAAGTTAACGGAAGTCATCGAACGCTCTAAGAAAATTCTCGGTATTCCTTCTGACTATCGCTTGGGTATCGTTCCTGCTTCCGATACGGGTGCAGTAGAAATGGCGTTATGGTCGCTTCTAGGGCAACGTCCTCTTGATATCTTGGCATGGGAAAGCTTTGGTCAGGAATGGGTCAAAGATGTTGTTGATGAATTAAAGTTGCCTGATACACGTCTCCTTAAAGCACCCTATGGCAGTTTGCCTAATCTAGATGAAGTTGACTTTAGTCGAGACGTAGTGTTTTTGTGGAATGGCACAACCTCAGGTGCTAGAGTACCTGATGGCGACTGGATCAAAGCAGACCGTACTGGACTTACCATCTGCGATGCCACATCTGCTGTATTCGCTATGGATGTACCTTGGGAGAAGTTGGATGTCGTTACCTATTCCTGGCAAAAGGTACTGGGTGGGGAAGCACAACATGGTGTGATTGTACTTTCACCCCGTGCAGTCGAACGCCTCGAAAGCTATCAACCTGCTTGGCCTATACCGAAACTTTTCCGCTTAACACAAAAAGGCAAACTCATTGAAGGCATTTTTAAAGGAGATACAATCAACACGCCATCAATGCTGTGTGTAGAAGATGCCATCGACGGGTTAACGTGGGCAGAAAGTATCGGCGGACTTCCAGAATTAATTCGCCGCAGCGAAGCAAACCTTGCAACGATCGCCAGATGGGTTGAGCAAAGTAGCTGGGCAGATTTTTTAGCCGAGAAACCAGAAATTCGCTCTTGTACATCCATTTGTCTGAAGATTGTCGATGCTTCGTTTACTGCCTTAAGTCCACAACAGCAGGCAGAATACGTGCAAAAACTAGCGAAACTCCTGGAGAAGCAGGACGTAGCTTTCGATATTGCATCTTACCGTGCTGCACCCCCAGGACTGAGGATTTGGGGTGGGGCTACGGTAGAAACCACAGACATTGAAGCATTACTCCCGTGGTTAGATTGGGCATACGCTACTGTCAAAGCTGAGCTTGATCCCGTTTGAGGCTAACAGTCAATACGCTTGGTGATAAGCACTCTTCATCTGTGTTGTGGTCAAAGAATTGGGTAAGGGGAAAAGGGGAAAGGCTGAAAATTTTTCCCCCCATATTACCCCTAGTGGTCTGTGTCATTAATTTTGCGCAACTACGAACTTCAAGAAATTTTTAGCGGATTTAAAGACTTATAGGATAAGCTTTTTAGCTTGCGTGTCACCCTGCCAGGTTTATGGAGTGGGTAATGAGTTTACCATTACTTCTAAGATGCACATTTTCTAACCCTTATACAACAAGGCTTTCAGAAAGTGAAGAAAAATGTGCATCTTAAGAATGTTGCTAGCGCCAAAACGGCGCTAGTCGGAGGCTCATATCTATCTTTTTTTGATTTAATGACTTTTATAACATCATCATGCCGTTGATCTTCTATGATGTCTTTTAAATAAATTTTTCCATCAATGTACTGAATATGTATTCTCCACCCAGATATTTTGTTTATGTCGGCACGGTATATTGCTTGTTTAATACCGTTTACTTTGTGGAGTCTTGTTTTAGGAAAAGTCCTAGTTCGGTGGCACTCATTATCTTCAAGTTCAGCTAAAGCCTCAAGAAAATCAATTTTAAGATCGTCTGGTAGAATATTCACCACTTCATAGATAATACCATACTCATCGACAAGAGTTTTAATTTGTGACATTAGCTAGGCTAAACCTCAACTTCTTTTTGATCAAGGATTAAATCTTTGTAAATAGAATGTTGAGATTATCCCATTGACTTGCCCGGTGTCTGGTGCAAGTTACGCGACTGGTGCAAAGATAGATGGGAATAAAATCTAAGTACCTATGCAAAATTAATTGCATACTCTCATCGCCTGAAATGTTTGTCAAACAGGCATTCCAGGTTAAATAAATGTGCAATTAATTTTACACGACTACTTATCTGCCCAAGAAATGACTTACTGCACCCGCAGGTTCGCGATCGCCTTGAGATGGCGGCTCTCGATCTCACCTGAAACCTGGAATCAGAGAGACTTTTCTTATGCCAAAGTGCTGTGCTGAAATGTCCACCAGAAGTATTTTTTATCCTATTGCAAGCCTACATACCTGCTGGGCAGTGTAGGTAGTTGACAGCATGAAAATAAATTTTCTCAGTTCTTTCCGAAATCACTGCAACTCACAGTGTAGATACAGAGAGATTGGATTTAATGGAACGCATTACTTAAGTTTAACCTGTATTTTTACTTACATAACTACTGACAACTATGAATAAGTCTCTGCCAACTCAATTTAAATTCAACACCCCTGGCTTTCTCAAGTTGATCTTAACAACGCTCTTCGTATCGCTCTTGCTTGGCGGTTATACTCGGGCAAATGCTGAAGAAGCTCAACAAGTTGAAGTTATGTCAGTTCCACCACAAGAGGCATTTTTTATCAAAGAAAAGACGCAAACAACGTTCAGCCAGGAAAATGGGCATAACCTCGCTCCTACAAGAAATTCTGTACCTCGTACTCTTAACTTCCCAAGTGCAAACCTAGCAAAACCTAACACAAGGTCTTGACACTCTCCGGGAAGAGCGTTGCCCTGCGTTAAGCCAGAGTCGGTAGGGTAATGACAAATTCAGTTCCCACGCCAAGTGTAGAATTCACAAACAATGAACCGTTGTGTTTTTCTACGATAATTTGCTGGGCGATCGCCAGTCCTAAACCTGTTCCTTTTCCGACAGGTTTAGTAGTAAATAAATGGTCAAATATTTTTTGTTTAACTTCTTCACTCATCCCTTTACCATTATCAATAATGGCAATTTTGACGAGATTATCTGCTATGGAAGTTGTAATTTTAATCCGGTTGGGATGAATTTTAATTTCCGCAAAAGAGCGTCCATTGTTTGATTCTTCCAAGGCATCGATAGCATTTCCTATCAAGTTCATAAATACCTGATTTAATTGACCAGGAAAACATTCTATCTTGGGTAAATAACTATACTCAGTTATGACCTCAATAGCTGGACGCTGTTCATTTGCTTTCAGACGATGTTTCAAAATTAAAATTGTACTATCTATGCCTTCATGGATATTAAATGGGACTTTGTAATCTCGATCAGCACGAGAGAAAGTGCGGAGACTGGTGCTGATATTTTTTAGCCTGTCACATGCCATTACCATTGAGTCAATCATCTTAGGCAAGTCTTCTAAGCTATAATCTAAGTCAATTTTTTTAGCATGAGCGAGAATTTTATCACCCGGATTGGGGAAACTTTCTTGATATAGTCTCAAGTGTTCAAAAATATCAATCAGAGTGGGGTTAGCTTGTTCAAGACTAGCAGCAATAAAGCCCAAAGGATTATTCATTTCATGAGCTACCCCGGCCACTAAATTACCCAAAGCTGACATTTTCTCACTTTGGACTATTTGTAATTGTGCCTGTTGTAAATCTTGCAATGCTTGTTGAGCTTTTTGATAAAGTCTTGCATTTTCTAGGGAGATTGCAGCTTGAGAAGAAAGTAGGTTGATCACTTGTAGGCGTTCGTTAGTAAAAACCCCGCTTGTTAGCTGATTCTCTAGATAGAGAATCCCGACCAAATGCCCCTGCTTAATAATGGGTGTACATAATACACTCTGGGGTTGATGTTGCATCATATATTCCCCGATCACCCCAGGAATATTTGTTTGGTAATTGTCTATGATGACAGTTTCTAGAGTATTCTTAACGTAATTGATGAGTTTTATCGGGATATCTTGACAAGTGTCTATTAGTTGTGAATCAAGAATGGTTTTGACATCAGTCTGGGAATTTGAGCCATGATTGATAAAGGTAATTGCCCGTACTTGCCAAGTATCTTCTTGGGGAAGAATGAGTATAGATTTTTTCGCACCGGAGTTTTCGAGGATAACGCGAGTGAGGTTGGTGATGAGTGCGTCTAATTCCAGAGAACTGGAAATCGCTTGAGCGGCTTTGAGGACAGAGGTAAAATCCAGAAAATCGGAAATATTGCTGCTACTAGTGCTATTCGTGCGAGTAGATGAAGAATTACCAAAAAAAGCGATACTTTCTAGGGGGTTGAGGTTGATTTGCTGCTGCTGTAGGATGGGTTGAAGTAGTTGGGGATAGCGTTTTTCTAAGTCAATAATTTTAGCTTTGGCACCCCAACGGGCATAACAGTAGTAAGCTTCTTGCATATAGCCTGCGGCAACTTTTTCTTTACCCCAGTCGAGATAGAATTTAGCAGCCAGTTCGTTTGCTAAGGCTTCTTCTTGAATGTATTCGTTGGCTTTGGCAAGAGCAATGGCTTGGTCATAAAGTTCTATGGCTTCCGTTTTTTGTTCCAAAACTCTGCATTTTTCTGCTTTTACCAAATCAACCTTATGCTGGTGATTCATGGGGGCATAGTGCGCCCAGTGCTGTAACTGGGTTTGGTTTTGTGCCACACGCTGTAATGCAACTGAAGTCTCGCCTGAGTGTTGACTCAACTGTGCTAGAGCGATGAGAGAATCATAGAAATAAAACACAGGTTCAGTGATGGCTCCTGCAGCAGCCATTAAATATTGTCTGATCTCAATTGCATGATTGTTAGCTGACTCAACTTCCCCAAACAAAAAGCAGAGCATCAGCTTAAACAAATAGAAGTTATACAACCCAGCTAGGTCATTGGCAGATAGCAGCAGGGGCAGAAATTCAGCTTCTTGGAGAGCCTCCCCAGACAAAATGCCAGGATGCTCTCCAAAACCCAGCAAATTTAAAATAGATTGCCAATAGATCCGGCAGTAATTGGCTGTTGTCAATTGGTTCAGTTGCACCAAACCATTGCAGTAGGCGCAAGCCTCTTGTTCCAAAGTAGCAAGGGGCTGACCACAACAAAAAGAATTGACACAAAAAGTGTTGGCACTATATCCAGCAAACTGTAGGCTTCCAACTTCTAGGGCAGTTGCATAACTCTCTTGCAAGAGTAGTAGCGTTTCTTTGCTATGAGCTTTGCGATGCAGTATATACCTTGCCAAAATCACAAAAACTTCAGGTTTAGTCGCTTTGGTATCTAGTTTTAAGACGATCTGGAGTGCCAAGTAACCAAACTGTGTCGCCGTATCTACATCTTGTAAAAGATTACACAGAATGATGCTGTAATTAGCATAGCTATAGGCTGAAGCCGATGTATTTCCGTACTGAATCGATAGTTTGACTGACAAGGAAATCAGTAATGGGAACAAGGGCGAGCCAGAGAGGTAAGCTGCTGAAAAGATGCTACTAGTAATTTGGACAATTGCGATCTTTGACCCATCTGTCATCACGCCTAGGTAAACCAAATCTTCTATTTTCCTGTCTGCAATGAGTTCCCTAATCTCTTTGATCTCTTGTTGAATATCTGTTGATGTGGGTGTTTCAGGAAAAGTTACGCCAAGCTGTTGCAGGATCTGTTGGGCGATCGCAATGGCTTCGGCGAACCTACGCTGGGAGATATTAGATTGAATTCTAATTCGGTAAACATTGACCTGTTCGGGTAAGGAGTGTGCCTGAACGGTTACAATATCAATGAACTGTTCCATCACATCAAAGTCGCCACACAGAAAAGCTACTTCAGCAACTAATTCATACAAGGCAAGGGTCATTTCATATTGCTGCTGCCAAGCCTCTTCTCCCAACAGTGATAATCCCACTGTGGCATATTCATGAGCGGCTTGATAGGCGGTGGCGGTTCTTGCTTTGCGACAGGCGGTGAGATTCAGTTGTGCTAATTCATCTCGTTCTGTTTGTTTGGTAATTAAAGAAGTTCCGTAATTTAATTGATTAACCAGTTCAAAAATGCGGTCAACTCTTGATTCAGAGGAAATTTGTCGCAGGAGTAGTTGTCCAATGTGGTAATGGGTGATCTGTTTTTGATGAGCAGGAATGAGAGAATAGGCGGCTTGTTGGATGCGATCATGTAAAAATCGGTAATTTATTGACGGTTGATCGTTGAGTGTTAACTGTTTACAGTCAACACTCAACAGTGAACTATTACCATCTTGATAAAACTTGTAGATTTCACTAGTAGGTAAAATCAACCCTTCCTGCAACGCTTTCCACAACGCAGCAGCCGTTTCTATTTCTGACTGCTGCGAAACAATTGCCAACGTTGCCAAATCAAACTGATCACCAATACAAGCCGCTAGCTTTAAAACTGACTGAGTCACTTGGGGCAGTTTCTGCAATTGCAACGCCATAAACTCCACTACGTCATCGGAGAATGCTAACGCCTTAACTTCACTAATATTGCACTGCCAATTTCCCCCTTTCCAGTCAAATGTAATGAGTTTATCTTCATAGAGTGCCTTGAGAAACTGCGTGCTAAAAAATGGATTCCCCTTGGTCTTTTGATGCACTAGTTGAGCTAATGGTTGTGCAACTTCTGACGCACACTTCAGGGTATCCACCACCAGTTGATTTAAGCTTTCTTTGCTCAGGGCTGCTAAGGTAATGGTATTGATTGTGGTTTTTGCTTTGATAATTTCTTCTAAACTTAATATCAAAGGATGGGCGGCTGAAACTTCATTATCTCGATAAGCACCTATTAATAATAAATATCCCCCGGTTGATCCACTCATCAGCAACTGCATCAACTTCAAAGATGCGGAGTCTGCCCACTGTAAATCATCTAAAAACATCACTAAGGGATGTTCCTTAGTTGTGAATACCTGAACAAACTTCTGGAATAATAAATTAAATCGATTTTGGGCAGCACTTCCTGATAGCTCTATTGCTGGTATTTGTTGACCAATAATTTTTTCTAATTCGGGGATGACTTCAATAATTACCTGTCCAGTTTCCCCAAGTGTCTCTAAAATCTTGCTTTTCCATGCTTGAATTTGAGCATCGCTTTCTATTAACAATTGTCCCATTAAATCCTGGAAGGCTTGCACAAAGGCAGCAAAAGGAATACTGCGGTTGAATTGGTCAAATTTACCTTTGATAAAATAACCGCGTTGACGAACAATGGGTTTATGAACTTCATTGATAATCGCAGTTTTACCAATTCCTGAAAGACCAGCTACCAGCATCATTTCGGTTGTCCCTGTACTGATGCGTTCAAATGCTTCGAGTAGGGTTTCTACTTCGGTTTCTCGTCCATAAAGTTTGTCAGGAATCGTAAAGCGATCGCACACATCCTGTTGGGCAATTGGGAAACTCTCAATTCTGCCCGTCTCCTGCAGTTGCAACAAGCACTTTTCTAAATCATGCTTTAGCCCTAATGCACTTTGATAGCGGGCTTCAGCATTTTTTGCCATGAGTTTGCTAACAATTTCTGAGAGTACAGATGGAATTTTTGGATTCATTTCACGCACTAAATATGCTGCTTTCGCAATATGACAATGTACCAACTCCATCGCATCTTTTGACTGATATGGTAATTCTCCAGTCAGTAATTCGTAAAAAGTTACACCCAAAGAATAAAAATCAGTCCGGTAGTCAATCCCCCGATTCATTCTGCCTGTTTGTTCTGGAGAAATATAACTTAATGTTCCTTCCAGCACATTGGGATTGATCAGGGTTTGAGTTCCTCGTGGTAGCAGGGATGCAATACTAAGGTCAATTAATTTAACCTGTTTCGTCTCTGGGTTAATTAAGATATTGGCAGGCTTAATATCCTTATGGATAATGCGATGCCGAATTAGAGTATCTAAGGTGTCGCATAGTGCGATCGCCAGGTGCAAAAATTCCTCCAGAGACGCTGTGTGTAACGTCTCTACCTTGGCAAAATCCTTCAGGGAAATCCCCCCAAAATCTTCCATCACGAGCGCATAACCATTCTGGTACGGTTCCAGGCTGTAGGTTTGGATGATGTTGGGTGAGTGTATATTTTTGGCAATGGTGTATTGATTGCGAAACTCTACTAGTTCGCTAAAACTAGGATAAGGATTTTTCAGCAGTTTGATCACCACAGATAAGGAGTCAGTCTCTCGAAAAGCTCGATAAACTAGGGTTCTAGAACTGTTATAGAGTTCTTCTCTGAGGCGATATCCGGCAATATTCACTGGAACCATCACTTTAGCACTAGATCTTGAGACTTTCTGGATTTAGCAAGAAAGGCAGAGGGCAGAAGGCAGCTATGCTGAAGGGATTTATCCCTGCCCCTTATCCCCAAAGGGGACCCCACCTTCCCCAGAATGCCTGAAAGAAGCGATCTCGACTCCTTGAGAGCCAGGGGTTTAAGCCCCCTACCTTGCATCTCTGAAAAGGTGGCTCGCTTGGCTGTGTGGGTCAGAAGCCCACACTGTATTGCAACATAGCTGCCTTCTGCCCTCTGCCTTCTTCACTGTTCCCCAACAGTAATTCTAAATTCAAAATTTGACAATGGAGAGTTCTTTCAGGATCATGAGTCTCACCAGATTCAAGGCTTTTTACCATCTTTCTGATAAGAAAACACATCCATCTGCATATAAGTTCGTCAGATGAATGTGCTAGTGTTTTATATATGGAGCTTATGGGAGTTGAACCCATGTCCGCAATGGGTATTGACCCCCCACTCATTCACAGGTTTAGCCTTTCTGACCCTCAAGACGGGGAACGTTCTTTATCCCGAACGGTAGGATGCTCCGGTTGAATCTTAGCTAGCAAGCCAACCAGAGAACTCTTGCTAGAGCATCCGTTGGGGTTGGTCTATAGTCCTTAACGGAGTCAAACTATAGACAAGCGGACCTGATTAGAGGTTATTAGGCAGCTACTGCCACGCGCTTGAAGGATACGATGTTGTTCGCATTTACAATTGTTTGAGTCTTTGATTTACGAGAGACGACTCGCTCTCGACCTGAATCACAGAGCAGCTTTCGCCACCACGTCGAAACCGTTAAAGCCCCATGAGTTATATGCTCTGATTATAGTACGCTATTTTAGAAAATGCAACTAGGCTATGCTGCGGAACTGGCAGCTTGAAAAATTTGCTCGACAGTCAAATTCAATTGTGAGAAAGTTGGTGATTGGATGCGGTCGCGCCCACGGAACTGAGAAACTTGGTACTCACCCTCAACTAAGGAGTAAATCGATACGGTTGGTTGTTTGGGATTGCCGATAAACTTTCGACCACCAAGCGCAAGGTAATCTACAATCCAATATTCAGGAATGCCAACCTCTTCGTATTTGCCTAATTTTGTAAAATAATCATCACGCCAATTGGTGCTAACAACCTCGATAGCCAAAGGGATCGATGCCGCTTGGCTAACAGTGGATTCTTTTTTCCACAGAGGTTCATTTACTAAATTGGGGCGATTTAATAACAGCACATCTGGTGAATAAGCTGATTCGCCCTCAATCGGTTTAATAAATGCGGTTTTGGGGATGAAATAAGGTCGTCCTAAACGTCGGTATTCTGTAACTATTTCTTCTACCAAGAATCCCACAACCTCTTCATGATCACCTTTAGGTGGTGGCATCTCAACAATTACTCCATCGTGCAGCTCATAGCGTTTACCTGTGTTCTGTGGATACCAAGCGATAAATTTATCGAATGTTACTAGTTTAGGTATAGTTTGGGTCATAAATGACTCTTTTACAGAGATCTAAGTAGGTAGGCACAATTAAACCGAACTACGTAAAGTTATGTAAAGCACCAGAAACGCTTTGAATATAAGCTTTTAAGCGATTTACATTTCTTAATCTAGTTGTGTTTTTTAACGCCCACCTACTTAATTTAATTTAGCTCGCAAAGATTCAGATAAAAACATTTTGGTTTCTACTACTCCCCTTATGCTACAGCATTAAAATTATGACTTACGCATTGACAAAAATAACTAATTGTGAATTATCTCTCATACCTCTCGCTACAAGGCTCTGCCTCTCGTCAACGGGTGCATCCCAATGAGCGTAAATTCGTAGTGCGAGCATCTTGCTCGCTTGTAATCCACGTGAGCTTTCCGGCTCACACTAAGCTGATGCGTAGCTAGATTGTATAAGACAAAAACGTAAAATTATTGTAGTGTGGGCATCTTGCCCGCGTCCCATATACAAATTAAGTGCGCAACAGCTTACTGAGCGTTTTTTTGCAAAACTGGGATGCACCCTCGTCAACAGCCTAGGCAGAGCCTCCGAGTAAGCTCTCATTTCCAGGCTCTGCCTAGGAATGTGGTAGGGAAAGACTTTTAGCTTAAATTGCGACTAACCACTGATTAACTTAATGCCTCAGCACCACCAACAACCTCTAAGATTTCCTGGGTAATTGCAGCTTGCCGCGCTTTGTTGTAAGAAAGTGT
>Ga0209611_10002948_pt1 | contig 29797 bp, 30 predicted proteins | sample S1TSphgellanicum_3_FD_187693 | JGI IMG/M metagenome (GOLD analysis project Ga0209611, IMG submission 187693) | Host-associated microbial communities from peat moss isolated from Minnesota, USA - S1T2_Fc - Sphagnum magellanicum MG (SPAdes) (version 2) | ecosystem: Host-associated > Plants > Peat...
TTACACTGAGGTCGTCAGTCTCCCTGTCTGTCTCTCTGTCTGTTTTGGAATGTAAAAGGAAATGGCGAGGGAGACACAACAGCAACAGCAACAACAACAACAACAAATGGAGAAGATTCATGACAGTGTGTTGGATGCGATTCATAATGCACTTTCAAAGGAGTCTCTGATCAAGAAGCTGGTGCTTCCCTTCAATGAGACTCTCTCATCTGCAAGGTCGCGGGTATGTGGGAGTGTGTGTGTGGGCTGGGCACCCGCACTGAACTAAACCGCAGTTTGAACCCCTCAATGTGCTCATTTCACAAACTTGTTGTTAGTGTGTGATACTTGTGCAGGATCATTGGTTTTCATGCACGTTCAAATCTCTTGTCTCATCCCCATTGATATCAATCTATCATCCTGCTGCATATCAGGGTGTAGCAGCTGCTGGACCATCATCATCATCACGCTGGGAATGGCAGAAGAATACAGCATTGCTGGTGCTGGAAAACCGCAATCAGCAATTGCAGCATCTTCTCACTCAGGTAGATCTTCTGGCCACCCAGAAGAAGCAGTAGAAGTAGATACATGGGTGGGGATGGTGCTGGGTATGATAAGTGCAGCAGCAGCATCGTCATGGCTGCTATTGTGGGCATTATTGATTTTTTGCAGGCAGAGACAGATGCTGTGGAGCATGAAGCTCGCGCACACAAAGATCGCAGAGTATTGGGAGAAGCTCTGCAACGCAGCAAGGAAGAGGCATTGCTTCTAGCCAGAGCACGTGACATGCGTGCACGCCTCATAGAACAAATGCAAGTGATGGCCCGCAGCAAACAGCTGCAAGCCACACTCTGCACATGGCGACACTTCTGTAGGAGATCCAGGAAGACTCGGGTAATGGGGTGATTCAAATTTACCACTTTTGTTGTGTCTTTGTAGAGTTTTTACACTAGTGGGTGTGATGGATCAATTGACTTTTTCACAGTAACTCTTTAAATTGTGGAATAATAATTTGTTTAATTTGGTTCTTCTTCATCTACACAGGCACTCCAGAGAGCAGAGAGATTATGGACTGCACGACGCATGTTGAAGTTGTTTGATGCCTTTGTTATTGGCTGCCATCAAAGGAAAGAAAGCTACCATTCCATAGTTGTTGCTGCACGGCATCGGAGTAAAGTTCTGCTGCTTTCTACCCTACGCTTGTGGTGGAGAGCTTCCTTGCTGAGACAAGACGCAAAAAACAGACTTGAGAAGTTCATGAGCTACTGGTCCCAGTACCGACTGAGATCAGTTGTGGTTTCCTGGCACACTCGCTGCATTCAGCTCACATTGCAGATGTTGAATGAGAAGAGAGTGATCCGGATGTTGCACTTCAATCAACTGCGATCTGCATGGCGTGAATGGCATTTGCATGTGACCATGGCAAGAGAGAAGAAAGCCAATGCAGAGTTCTTCATGTTCCTAAAACTTGCAGGAAGTTGCTTGGAGAGCTGGCATAACCTGCTCATCAGGAAGAAGCAAAGACTGAAACAGTTGGAGCTCGGTAATTCAGATCCAGCATTTGTGTGTATATATATATCCTAGAAAACTCAGTTTTGTCTTTGCAACCAATCCATAGGTCAGGAAACAATTTAGTTTCTTCAGCCTTGTTTTTGTTCTCTTGCACCACCCTTACAGACCATCAACTAATCTTCTGATGTTTGTGTTAGGTGGGCATCAAAGGCAAGTCTTCATGGTGCGGGCTGCTATGACGGTCTGGCTCCAAAGGGCACAAATGGCAGCTGTGATGGCAACACGCCTGACATGGTTCCTGAAACGCAAACGAAGGAAAACCAAGTGGATAGTGATGGTCAAATGGTGCCAACATGTTGCGAAAATGAGAGAAGCCAGGACTGCAAGGACCAAGTTCTTGAAGAAACTAGAGAAACAGTGCATGAAATGGGCATTTGAAGCCATCAGGAAAAGGTCAATAAACAAAGCTCTACTGGAATGGTGGCAGCAGCAACAGTCAAACAGAATCAGGTACATGAGCTTCCTTCCCTAGTTCTTTTACAAGAGAATGCAAAGTTCAATAGCCTCTTTCCTTTGTTTTTTCCCCTCTTCTTTATTGAGGAGGAGGCATACCTCAAGATCATGAATTGCTTTGATTGTGAAGAACTTGTTGGGTCCCTGCAACAGCGGGCCACCACCCATTGCATCTGCCAAGCAAGGTGCCTTGTGCAACTGCAGAAAACTGATTTTGTGCTAGTGTTGGACAGGGGCTCAGTGATGAGGTTATGGTTGCAGGAGATTAAACACAGGCAGACAACCCAATTGTGGGTGCAGCACATGCATGTCCATTGGAGGAATCGCCAGCTACTGAAACACTTCTCATCATGGCTTGTGTACACTGAAGCCTGCAGGTATCCATCCCAACTGTGCATGTGCAACAAGTTGGAAAAGCAAAGACTTCTTGACAGTGTTTTCAAATAGAACAATTCAGGGTAACCTGTTGGGTGCTAGTGCAAGAAGTAGTGGATTATCATGATCTGTTGATCCAATAGAATTGGAAGCAGTAAACTCTCCTCAAGAGGATTTTTTTTGCCATTTGTAGGAGGATGAGTGCAGAAGACAAGCTCTGTGAAGCAGAGGCAAGGGTGGAGCTGTTGGAAACTCAGCTGAATGGGGCTGCCCATGTACAGGCAGAGATGGAGATATTAGTAGCTGGATTCGAGACAGAAAGGTCATGTATGATGGATGATACAGGCACTGTGATTGCCAGGACTCCTCGTTGGATATCTGGATTTCTTGATGGTAGGAAACACTGCTGTTGAGACACTTTGCTCTTATATTCACCTCACCCACAATGTGGAATACCACCTGCTGGTGATTGTTCTAACTGTGAGTGCTGTTGTTGCAAATGCAGTTGAATTGAGGTGGAGCAGACCAGCTATGGAGAATAAATGGTTGCCTGCTGCTCGTGCAGGCCATTCTGCAGTGTCTCTCCAGCTTGGGTCCAAAAACCCACCAAGCACCGTTGTCGTGTTTGGTGGCTATAATGGGCAAGAATGTTTCAATGATGTCCTCATCTTTGACTGTGGTAAAACAAAGATGTGCACTACTTTTGCAAGAAGTTGCTGGTTCATGGAAAGATTTTCAACTTTCAAGGCCCAAATATGTCCAGAAGTGTTTCATCATCAGTATCACTGACAAAGGCAAGCTTTTTGGAATGTGTGACTTCCAGGTGACATGTGCTGGGAAAGACCTGCAGTGTCAGTGGCACTGGGAAGTGTGTGCCCTCCACCAATGCGTAATCACAGTGCCTGTCCATTAGGTGCAAGCAGGATGCTGCTTTTTGGAGGCTTTGATGGTGCCACTGAGTTTTCTGATGTGTCCCTGCTCACTTTCATTGATCAAGGATGTGAGTCACTGACTCTCTGAACTCAAAAAGCTCCTGTATCTCTTTTCAACAGGATGAATCCATTTTTTTTCTGCAAATTTTAGACTGCTCTGCTTTGATGCTGACAAGAGCCTGGCAGAATGGATTTGGACACAACCAGTGCGGACAACTGCTGATAGTTGAGAGCATCAGTAGCTGACACCCTGAGAGAAGTCTTCTTCCATCTTGGTGCATGAAGGGACAACAGATGACGCAAATGTAGCTTCACCATGTGAATGAAGAAGAAATGGGTCCCAAAAGATTCTGACCAAAAAACAAATTCTGATATAATAATCCTTGTGGCAGTCTCTTGTGAATGGTCACAGCCAGAACGACAATTGGGTGCAGTGCCTGGATCATTTTCCCACCACACTTGCTGTATCACCCAAGATGAGAAGCAGATGACTGTGTTTGGGGGTTATCGTTCAGGTGTTGGCCACCTGAATGAGACCTGGTTGCTTGATCTGCAGCTCATGGCATGGACCTCCCCAGACTATGTTGTTGGAGTCCCACCTTCTCCACGCAGGAGCCATGCAGCAGCCATTATTGACAAGTGCATGTTTGTATTCGGGGGTTACAATGGGAAGGAGCATTTAGCTGATCTCCACATACTGGATCTTGAATCAATGGCCTGGCAGTTGTGTGTTCAAGTCTGTGGAGACTTGCCATCACCACGACGACAGCATGCAATGGCAGCTGTTGGGAAGCACTTGGTTATCCATGGAGGATATGATGGACAAAAGTATCTGGATGACATCTACAGCTTCAACACAGACAGTAGAATCTGGAAAAGGTGGCCAATCATAGCACCTTGCAAGGAGGAGGGGGCATCTGTAGACAATTCACAGTCATATGGTCGGTCAATGCAAACAATGGTGGTAGCTAGACAACAGCTGGTCATTTTTGGGGGAGTTTGTGACCAAGGTGCCTTGCAAGATGTTCTATTCCTTGAGAATGCTGCTGGTAAGAATTTTTTCATGTGGAGTATGTATACTAGCTTTAAGTGGAGATTCTGGACTTGTTTTTCAAGAGCTTGCTAAATGGGTTAACACCCACAAATGATATCCATTCCATTTCTGAAGTCTGAAGTTGGTGGTCACTTTGCAACTGCAGCAATCAGTGGTCTTCAGCTGCAGAGAAGTTTGTCAGAGGAGACTGCAAAAGTCCACAAACTGCAATTAAAGGTGGTGAAACATGAGCAAGCCTTCCAAGTCAAATCGACAGAGCTCACCTTGGCACAGACCAAACTCTTGCAGCTTCAGTCTGCACTTAAGGTAGATAAACCCTGACCAAAGGATGCTGGAAAAACATGCAGAAATTCTTATTTTATTACTACAGATGTTGATTATACAAGGACCTGCTGGCAGCTGAGAAATGGGGGATCCTGGAAAAGTGCAGGTGGAAGGGAAGAAGCGAAGCTCAGCAATCGAGGGGCAGCGGGTGTTGCTTGAAAAGCTACGAAAGGCGCGTGATAATTCACGCACACTTGTGGAAACTTGCTGCAGGTTTCTTACACACGAAATCCCAGTACACAGATTTTCTTCCCCATTATCAATTCAGCTTTGAAAACAAAATACTATGTCTCTCCATACAAATCTCTCCACACTTGGTTTCCTCTCATATCAATTTGTGTAATTTTGTTTCTGGGCATTGGAATGCAGGTTGGAGGAAGAGCAAGAGAGTCTCCAGAAACTGGTGACCCAGTATGAGCAACAAAGACAGTCAGCTGTACAATTCGGTTTTCTCTCAACCATACAGAGGCCATTGTGACCCACTGAAAAATTGTCACAGTACTCATGAGATGCACACTAAACTAGAGCTCTGTAAGTCTATGAATTTCAGCTCTCTATTTCACTCAAGCTCCTCACTGGGAGCTTGAAATTTCACTGTACACTTCCTCAATTACTCCTACCTTCCTGATGCAAAACCAAAACTGGGTTATGAAATTCTCACAAAAGGACCAGGGAAGAGTCCTCAGCATCTGGAAAGACTAATCTGAATAATCGTAGTCACTTTCATCAAATGGCCAGAATGAAGAAATGGGTTCAGAAGGCAAATCCTCGTTGATGATGAAGAGACAATCCCCAAGTTCCTGAACTGTCTGTGAATTGTACTCATTGATGTGTAAAAATTGAAGTGTTGTCAGTTGGTTAAAACTCTCAGGGAACTCTTTCAACCTGATGCAGTCAGTTAGTTTGAGCTCCAGAAGTGAATTCAAACTCCCAAAATTGTCAGGAAGTTTTGTCAGACATGAACAACTGGCAAGGGACAGGGTGTTGAGGTTTGACAGCTGCCCAAAACCGTCAGGCAAGCTCTGCAAGGATTCACACCCATGCAGATTCAGCTTACACAATGACAGCAGCTGACCAAAGTTGTCAGGTAGCTTGCGCAAACTTTTGCATTGCCAAAGCTCCAGCGTTTGCAACTTGTGCAGCCAGCCAAAGCTTGGAACCAGTTCTGTCAGGTTCTCACAACCACCTAGATCAAGGTATTGCAGAGCTTGGAGTTGCCCAAAATCATCAGGCAGCTCTTTCAACCTCTTGCAGGAACCAAGTTCAAGCATCTGCAATGAACTCAACTGCCCAAACCCAGCAGGTAGCCTTTCCAAGTTCTCACAGAATCTCAAGTCTAATGTATGTAAGGAGTGCAGATCCTGGAAGTTTGTAGGCAATTCCCTTAGTTTCTTGCACTCCAAAGACAGAGCCTTGAGCTCTCGTGGGAACTGCAGAATGAACAAAACAAATACCCCTGGCCCCCATCAGAAAAATCCAACTATCTAGAAATGAGGCAACTCAAGAGAACAACAATTATGAAAAACTTTCCTGTGCATGAGTTTTTGTTTCTTGATACTTCGTACCTCAAAATCTTTGAAGTCCATATCAACTTCGCAAATGCTCAGTACTGCCAATTGTGAAAGCTTCCAAAGGTTCTGAAACGGCATTGCACCTTTGATAATCAAAAGTTGAAGCTGGTATGGAGAATTTCTACACTGCCCAATAACCTCATTCTCGAGAATCAGTACACGTAAAGACTTGCATAGAACATCCAAGGTTTCTGCAGGTAATGCCTCCTTGCAATTCCTCAGAGACAACCCCTCGATTTTCTTCATATCCTGCAGACACATATAACAAAATGAGATTTTAGCCCCAGTAATCCAATCACTCCTTTGTACATCTAACATGGATTGTTGTGTGCTGCAGTTTCACAGCCACCCAAGAGGCTCAAAGGGCGTAATGAGCTACAGACAATGGCAAGAGAAAATAAACATGGAAGGAGATTATGATATAGTCTTCTATAAACAAATCTCCATCATGGGTGGTTCTGAAGTAACTATGAACGAGTGGAATTGGGATTGCAATTCTTTACTGTTTCATCTTCCTTGAGAGCTGGCGGTAACCAAACTGCACCATCAGACCAAACACGAATACCAGTCTCCTTATTACGCCCAAGAGCAATCAAAAGATCATGGACATGTACACGTGTGACATTGTCAACATCGAGCTTCTGCTTGATCAATGCCAATTCTTCCAGGGCCTTCAAGCGGCCTTCGCCAATGACATGACTAACCATCTCCCATGGTAGATCTACCAAGAAGGCAGTTATGTCAAGAAATGCTTTTGCATCTGCCTTAGCAAGCTGCGCATAACTGAACTCAAGACTGCGATACAGGCGATTCTCCTTGTTGCCTGTTAAAGAATCACAACTTTGCAGTGAGTCAACCACATGCTTTGATGCCGAGTCCCAGTTCCTGGATTTGAGGTACTTTCCAACTACTTCCAGAGCTAATGGTAAACCTGCACACAGTCTGAGAATGCTCACGAAATTATTTTGTTTCTCTGCTGCTGCTTCTGCTTCTGCTGCTTCTTTTCCGCCAAAGGCATGGAGACATAAAAGCCTCCTAGCTTGACACAGGTCGAGCTCTTCAACTTCATACTTGCTGCATTTGAAACCCATCTCTTCTAACACTGGACAAGCATTTGCGTCACGCGAAGTTACAAGAACCCGACTATGTTTTGGAAGGATGAGTTTCTCCGGAAGTAGATCAGTTAGAACATCAGCATTGAGGACATTGTCAATGAAGATAAAAAGAGGCTCCTGGCACTCATTGCCAAGGAATTGGCCCAGGCATTGTGATCCTTCTCTGTGGTCACCAAGGCGAACCTTCTCGCCTGACAATCGCTCCATGATGTTGGCTTGCAGGTCTCGCAGTTTGTCAAGTGATGGGCTCTCACCCACTTCCACCTTGCAATAGTTGCGTCCCTTTTTGGAGTTCAACTTTGCGTATACACCATCCCCAAGCGTGGACTTGCCAATTCCACCCATACCATGAAGGACAACTGCCCTCATCTCTGAATCCTCCATCTCCAGCATTGTGATCACCATATCCACTCGCTCATCAAGCCCAACTGACATTGACAAAACCCACAACAAAAAACCTTTCTTTATATGTGGCAGTTGTGGGTTGTGCGATTCTGGGGGGTGGGGGGATGCTTCTTCAATCTATCATCTCTACAGGAGATTGAAGGAGCATTTTTTTTTACCTTTACCACTGGGGTACACAGGGATTGAAGGAGACAGTGGAAGACTGATCTGACGAGTGAGCTTCGAAGTCCTTTCAAGCACTTTCTCAACTGCTGTCAGGGTGAGATTTGGATACACTCCCTCAAGCATCTTGCGAAGCTGGTCCATACTCTCCTTTGTTGACCCTGCAAAGCATAACCTGGAAAACCAATAACCTCCAACAACAAAATTTCAAGACTTTGCAATTCTGCTGCATCAGTGGATCCTATGAAGACATTCAGCTGCAAGGTAAAAGCATTAGAAAGAGCAGAAAGCAAATTTACATAGAGACAAAGGGATAGGAGATGTTGGGCTGCTTTATACTTACTTGCTGAATGTACCGCTTTTGACATGAGTACAACAAAGGACAGTTCCTTGTGCAATGAGAGAAGTGGCTGTTTTCAGTTTTTCATCAGCTTCTGGTAGTTGTGGAAGGAGAGCTCGAATATGTTTTGCCAAATCTCGCATCGCAAGAAGGAGGCTGAGACATTCACTTGTGTTTTTCGAACCTTGATCAACCTGTTCCAAAACATATACTACAAGAGAGAGAGCAGCACCTGCCCAGTGCAACTTACTTGCACCTTTTAACACTTCACAAAGCAATGTAAAGCACTCTGCTGATAGGTTTTTGATTGTCAACTGCAAGCCCCCCCACCCAAAAAAAAAGCACAGCAAGCTTATTCACTCACTCTGTTTCATGATATCAATGTGCAGGTGGTGATGATGATCATTTCTAAAAAAATAAAATGGCAGATCAGAAGATGGGTTGATGTCAATGAGTGGGTGGTGATCATCATCATCACCTCCTGCAAAATAAAATGGCAGATTGGAAGGTGGGGTGGAAGACGGGGTAGGTTTGCTTCAGCCCCCACATACCTGAGAATTCAGAGATTCACAGTTCTGGCTAAGAGTGCTCATCACACTAGCAGCATCATTGAAACCAGAGCAAAGAGTTCCCAGATATTGAGCAGGTGCTCTCTGATCTGTTCCATGTTGAAACTTCTTCAATGCCTGTTTTGGTAAGTGACCATGAAACAAGAAACATTCAGATCACATCAATTTTGATACTGTAAAAAAATGCCCACTTGACTGATCTGATCTTCTTGGCAGAGATGATGATGAAATAATTGGGGAGAATCTTCATTGTCATCTAGGGGTGCTTTGGTTTTTTCTTCTTCTTATCAGCAATCAAAAATCAGAAGAGAAAAAAAAAATGCTTGGGCATCTCTGGAGAGAGGTTCTTAGTACCATGGAATACATACCTGCTCAATTGCATCAAGAATCTCGTCAAGTTGATCCTCCTCCTCAATCTTCATGAATGCTTTTGGCTTCTCATCCTGATGATTTGCAGGAGTATGATGGTGGCTGAGAGATTTGCTTGCTCTCAAATCTCTTAAGCTTATTGCCTTGTAGCCCCGCTTCAAGGAATTCCCCATGGATTTCAAAAGATTATATTGGAAGAGAAACTGAGAAGGGGCTTTTCCAAAAAAAGACAAGAAGCTCACTCAAGCTCACTCTCAGCTCAACCAAATCCTCCACTTTTTGGGAACTTCTTCTTCATCACCATCATCGTCACCCCTGACCAAATTGGCAAACAAAAAGACACCATCTCTGGAGCTCTGGAGACAAAAAGGGACAAAGAAGGCAGAGGTTAAAAATTTGATTCTCTTTCTTTGTTTCTTCCGGTAGCTTGAAATAGGAAAGCTTCGGATACTTAAAAAGAGGAAAGAATGGCTTGCAAAGCAGCTCAACCCATTATCATGCATGCTTGAACAACAACAGCAAAAATGTTTGAGAGACAAAATTCAAGTAAGCTCCATAGATCCACTCTATAGATAACCAAACATCATCAAGTCTAGTCTCTGTGGAAACTTCAGATTCATCACAAGCAGCTGCTAGATAATCATCAAATTTCAAAAGGGGAAAAGAAACCATGAATAGCAGCCCAGCTAGACTTCTGTTCGAGAAAAATCCTGAGCTCGAGCAAGAAAGCAAGCAAGCAAAGTAAAACTCCCACCAGAAACAAACAAACAACCAAAAAAAAAATGACAAAACCCTTTTTCTTCTCCAACTTTTTCCTCCGACCTTTCACAGAAGAAAAACCCAAAGAGAGAGAGAGAGAGAGAGATGGGCACAGACAGAGAGAGATGGGCAGAGAGAGAGTACTGATCAGTCCATCAGAAACAAAAAGATAAAGAAGAAGAAGAGAGTAAAAGAGTTCTCAAACTTGCAACAACAACAACAACAAAAAAAGTTTCTAACAAGCTGCAACAAAAGCAACAACAAAATCCCAATAAGCTTCAAACAATCACAACCAAAGCTATAATGGTGAAATATTTCTTCCCACCATCCAGAGATGGCAACCAACTTGCAAAGGTGGGTGCTTGAAAAAGAGAACATTGACAACCTTCTTTCTTCAACTACTTTTGTTGAGGGAAGCAAAAAAAAAACACCCAACAATGGAACTTCTCATGCTATGATGATCTTTGTTCTCCATAAAAAATTTCTCATAACTTTGTTGAGGGAAGAAGAAAAAAACCCAACAATGGATTCTTTGCAACAACAACTGAAGATCAAACCTCAAAAAACAAAAAGAGTTATCAAAAGAGAAAGAAGGGACCCCACCCCCCCCCCCTTCCCCCCCCCCAAAACACAAAGAAAAATACAAGAGAATGAGCATTTTGAGCAAAAAACAAAAAGGGTACTCATGTATTATTATACTACCTAGCTAGCTGAAAGAGATTATTATTAGTCATTTGACTCCAAGCAATGAAGAAGGAGGAGGAGGAGGAGGAGAAGAAGAAGAGAGGATGAAAGATCATGGGAAGAAGGAAACACATGTCATGCTAACCTTCACATTTACAAGGTAGTGTGGATGGCTGTGTTGAGGTATGTACCCACACCCCCTATTTGAGCCTCTATAATCCCCTCTTATATCCCCCACATACCGAGAACATAATGTGTTAATTATTCCTCCATCCTCACATACCCATAAACATGAAAAAAAATGGACAATATTCTTAAAGTGATAGACTATTTAAATATCATCAAGTGAGGTAATGGGTATGGCTCACCAATACTAGACAAATCATTTTTTAGTGGCCCTATTGGAGACGCATAGCATCCAAGGCGTGCATACAATACAAGTCCAAATTGAGTTTCACATTATTTGAGTACTATTCTTCATTCAAAATAATATTTACAAACTATTTTTATTGCTGTGATTATAGATGCTCTAAAGTATCATGATCATGATGATGCATGCAAAAATGGAGAAAGGAAGGGGGCCAAAGAAAAAAAAAAAAGGAGGAAATTTGAGTAAGAGATTGATTCTCTCTCTCTATAGATGGTAGGCATCGTATAGCCTAGAGTTGTTGGCTTGGTAGTATAAATTATAAATGTATGGCATTTGTGTGGAGAAGGTAAATTACCCATGAGAAACATTATTTTTTGTGTAGAGTAAAGCCCCAAGGTGGGTGTGAGACATTCCCAAAGTAATGAGCTTTGAATGAGTCTAAATTTTGTAACCAAGTTTGGCCCCACATTTTGGGAATGGCGCCCCCTCCACCTTTGGGCTTTACCGATGCTCAAGTATGATGCAAATGTTATCATGAACCTAAACATCCCATAGGGACCTATGGTGTGAAACAAAGGGTTTTTATAAGTATAAGATTTATAATGGATTATGGCATAGGTGTACAATGCTTTTATCTCTTTGAGGAGAGAGAGAGATCTTCATGGATATAAGGTGTTCACCGATATTAGTTAGAGTGATTTACTTTCTTTTACCTCTCTTGTTGAAATACATTGACAAGGCAATCAAAAGTAACTCAATGGAAACAACTAGGGTAAATAGGTTGATGGCCGTACACGTAGTGTATTAGAAGTGTTAAAATCATTAGTCATCGTTCATCTCATATCATTTTTCATTCAAGTTCATCATTTTCATTGGTTTCTGGGTCCTAGGTCTTGTTCATGGTCTTCATGGTTTTCTTCTTTGAAGAGTGGCTTGCCATTTTCTTCTTTGAAAAAAGGAACCCCCTCTCTCAAGCTTTGTTTTTTAACACCCTCACTTTTAATTGTGTCAGTTTTTTTTAATTTGTGAGTGTTAACTCTTGTTCATGGTCCTCTTATTTGAAGAGTGACCTCATTTCCAATTTTGTTTTAAGGCGTCATCTTCAAATTCATTGTCTTCTCTAGTTTAGTGTGAATTTCGAGTATTGTTCGTGGTTTTTGTTGTTTTGTTGTTTGAATAGTGGCCCCTTTTTAAGTTTTGGTGTTTGATATCCTTCCTTCATGTTTATCTTGTTTTTTATTTTCCCCTTTCAAGCTTATGGTCCTTTTGTTCATCTTATATTCTAAGCCCCCTTTTTTTGTGTTTTTCTTTTGGTTTTCCCCATTTGAGTTCACAATCCTCCTCTTCATTTTTTTTCCATAGTTTGATTTCATTCCCCATTTACTCTTAGTTTAGTTAGTTATTGTAACCTTGTTGCAACATGGTTAATGACTTTCATGTGAATCCTACATCTTGTTTTAACTCATTTTTGTGTTTGTATTTTGATTCTCAAGTTCACACCTTTGTACCTTATTGAAATAATTTGTATGCATGCTTGCAAAGTTGAACTACACTCTAGCAAGCAAGTATTTTGTGTCTTGCACCCACACACTTGTCGATGACCACTAAACCTCCTCCTATGACAACTCATCCTATAGCACTTGCACACACAAACATCCTTCTTAAAACATATGCATGAATATTAACTTATGGTCAAAAAGTGTGATTTTGAATTCTAAGCTTCCCAATTTGCTTCAAATTTTGATGAGTAATTCAATTTCAGTAGGCAAGAAAATTGACCAACACACATAGTAGTAGGGTAACTTGAAAAAAAGTAAGCCAACCTGAACACTATCTGGTGGTGAAGCAACACCTTTGATGCGAATGGAGGATAATGGCAAAGGTTGTTTGCACCTTGAGCACTTATATTATTCATATGAATCTCCAACATGAGGTTTGGAATAATGTCCTTGACAATTCTTCTTTGCATTCTAAAGATGGTTGTTTGGATTTGCCTTTTCCGCATTACAGGCACCAGATCCCTTGCCTTGGACTCTCTCTAAGGAGCTAATTTTCTCCTTTGATTTTTCTAGAATACTAGCAAGTTGAGGGCACATGAATGTGATAGTGGTCAAACTCATTGTGCCATTGCATGTTGTTCCATTACCCAAGTATGCCAATTCATACCTAACGTGATGCTCGTATTATGCAAGGAACATTTGGCCATATTTCTTCTAAAATGAAAAGTCATTTGAGTGATAAAAAAGTTCTTAAACTTATGTTATGTTTAGTGAGCCATATTCTGGTCTTTGTGGATGTGCATCGGAATTCAAAAAAATTATTACACCCACCAATCCCTATGGGTTTCAAAATAAAAAACATCACCTTTTTTGAGCCACACAAAGGTATATTGGGACTTTTTCAAACCTCGATCAACAACAATGTTCATATTGTACTTCAACATGTACAAGTGAAGACACAATTTTAAAAAATGTAAGCTTTCATGTTAGAATTTAAACCAATTAGCAAGGACACAATATTGAAAATCACAACTTGACGAGCTAGACTAAAGAACTTATAGCCAAACCAAACTAGAAAAAATCCTATCAGTGAAAAGGGCATAGAAAAAAAAAAGTGCACCAGGGCTCATTGCAAAATTTGTATTGAATTGTCACTTCACATGCAAGTTGTTGCTGGAGGTATGTATTTTGCAAATCATAACCCCTTCATGTTAATCACAACCCTATGTTTCATCATCTAGGACCATAACATGTTGTGCCCTACTTGTGAAATATGAATGTTTCTAATGAAAGGTTTGTAAATCAGTCCCGAATGTCATTTAATTCCTAGGAGTAACAAAAAGCTCAACACCACTAACCAAAGTGCCCATGTTGTGAAGTTGTTTTTATAGAGGTGAACAAGAGAGACACATAATGGGGTTACTCACTAAACATGCAACTCTGGTGTTAACAATCCATTCTAAGGTAGCAAGACTAAAGGTAGCGACAATAGTAGGTGTGTGTGTTAAACATGGTTTCAACTTTATATTCCCACCTCTCGCCTGACATCCATATTGACATGTCAAAATATCAACATAAGAAACATAATGTATCCCCATGCACAATCACCAAAGCTTTAAATTCAACTTTAGTGAGGATATTAATTGTTATGTACACCATTCAAAACTTGGCCTCTGGTAGATAACATTCTCACAAAAATCATAATTGCACCTCCACAACTGAACTCCACCGCCATGTTACATATTGTACCTAACTTTTCACTACTAGGTTGAAAAGTTTGCATGTGCAAAAAATGGGCCTAACATTGACCTTGATGATTTGGTAGCATTCTACTCTCACTTCCCCCTCCCTAGGAACAAAATATAAGGTTGTTCCTCAACATTGATATGTACAATGCACAAACATTGTAAAATGAGCCCATTTGCATTTTAGTATAAGCTAGGAATAAGGACTTCTAATGTCACAATGCTATAATCTGTAGACAATAAGAAATAGTAAAACACAACAAAACAACCCACATTTCATAAAATAAGGATTGGAAAATCTATAAACATTTAACAAGTTTGGTCACACTATATTAAACTTAAAATGCTAGAGGGGCTAAAAGCACATTTTTTTGATGTGGAATGATCTGAATTGTGGTATGAAGCTCAAAAGTAGGATGCAGTGGAAGAGTGGTTATGGGAATGCAGTAACATGTGTGCATTAGAACTACATTGTTCTAAACCAAAAGTTAAGTGGGTGTTAAATCTATGCACATTGTCCGAAAGCCAAAACCCTAATTGAAAACCTCTCAAAAAATCCCCTTTATTAAGAACAATAAGGACTCACACAAATATGCATGTACGTAAACATTTAGACATAGGAAAGTGAGCAAGGTGTGAAAGAATTCTCACTTATGCTGAACTTTTACTGGTTATAATGTCAAAATCATTTGTGTAGACATTTGTGCCCCACAACTGCTATCCTCAAATCTAAAAGAAATAGGAAAGGAATAAGAAAGACAATTTCAAACGATTAAGCATAATAGTGATTGCATGTTCCCTGTAAAGCAAAAAATTAAAGAATATCAAAGAATCTGTTAAACACATGGTAGACCAATGGAAGTCCAAAATGGAAAATCATTTAGTTACTTTATTCACAACACATTAGGAGCATATTGGTCCCAAGTGCTTTAACAATAGTGTTTTTGTATTTACTATCAATATGATGCATCACAACATCAAGTGCATGACCTTGGCAGCTATTAGTAAAAGCAAGGTACATGTTTGTTAATAATAGGTGGTTTAATATTTAGGCCATCCTATTTGTGTTTCCCAACATAGTGTTCTTGTTGAAGATATCATGTCAATTAATCCATCGAGCAAGCAATTAGACCTTTGAATATAGAAGTGTTGTAGCAGCAATTTTGTCAACATGCTCATACCAACCGGTGAAACTTAGGAAAATACATTAGTCACAATAACAAACATTGTGAAATTTCTAGTTCAATTAAACTCCATTGAAAACCAAATTGTTGAAAACATGGGTGACAACGTGTTCAATTTTTATTCATCATTAATAAATAAAGTTCATTTATCAGTTGGTTAATTTAACTTATAATAATCAATCATGCAATCAACTTTTAAAAATTATGATTTTTGAAATTTTATTAGTATTATTACAAACCCAAATGCTATTTTTTTGGTATCAATAACCTAATAGCAAATTTCATTTTGCAACCCCAAAAATAAATTTAAATGGTACTTACTTGCCCACTAAAAGGATATGTGAAAATACACACTAAAAATTTAATGTTTATATTAATACATGCAAAAAAGCAGATCAACTTACATGAGGAATCAAGAAATTTAACACATCAAGAAAAAATAATTATTCAACATTTGAATGCACTTGAATAGGCACTAACAATATTGGACAAAAATTTATAATCATAGTTAATAGCGGTTTAAAGGAAACAAACCATAAGCGTAGAGATGAGGTCATACCTTCACTTGACAATTGAGCCCATCTCCAAGGCCTAATAATGGCTTTACGCACTACATATTAAACTTCAACTTAGAGACCCCTAATTTATATTACAAAACATGCCTAATAAGTCTAGAAATCATCTTGTCTAATTTTCTTGCCTCTCAAGTTTGGGGTGGACTTGATAAGGTGAATTAAAACTTCCTTACATGCAACAATATGCTAGTATATAATTTGTATCTAGCACATTCCATAACATAATGGTTGTCATGATTTACACAATGGGCATGCGAATTTTGAATTTTGGCTATTTTTTCGCATTGCTACAAAATATGGGTGTAGTTCACGAGTCCCTATTCACTAGACCAGTGAATTCATTGCTTTCCCACTAGGTCCCGTTCATTATGACTAGTGAATTCATTTAAAATCTAGTGAAATCACTTGGCATACAAAGACACCTTTTGTTGTAATGTTGGGAATTACAAGGAATGAAGCCTTGGACTACCAACATTCTTGTTTGTAAAACAATTTGGTTGACTTATTGATTCATATGGAGGATTTGGCTCCCCTATTTCTCATGGTGTTGGAAGTTCCCCTACCCTTTCAATTATTGGAGGTGAAGGCAAAGTATTGACAAGTTGGAGATACATGTTGTTGTTGATACATCATAGTTATGACATTCTTGGTGCGAGAATGTTATGGAAGCCCAAAGAAGCAAGAATTTTAAAGAATTTTTAAAAAAATTATAGATCAACCAGTGTAATTTGGTAAACATTCGCGGGTAAAGAATGTTATGACAAGGTGCTAAATGAAGAATTTTAAAGAATTTTAATGTGCAAAATGAAGAATGTCATAACTATGTGATACATGTGATTTGGGTACTAGTATGCACGAGGACCATGGAATTGACCATCAACCCCAATCACAGGTCTAACCACCCCAGGAGGGTACATGGACTGTAAGGTTGTTTGGAAGGATGACCAAACCCAGTAAATTGCAAGAAGACTAAACCATTGTCACTTAAACAACCTGCATCATCACAAAATAGGAAAAACCACAAAACTAATAAAACAATATCTTGTGAATGACAAAAACCAAAAGTACATGGGAATTGATGACCATTTATAAACAACAACCATTTCCATCAATCTAAAGCCAAATCCAAACAATTAGAAATAAAACTTTTATTTACAAGCTAAAGAGGTTCAATGGACTACAAGCATGTTATATCACAAGTTAAACATTTGGTAGACTTGCAAGTTCTTGAACCCCTTTCCCATAATATTGTTTAAATTTTTTTCCAATTACTAGGAAATATTCACCTCACAAAAAGGCACATGTTTATGAACTATAGAGCACATTACTTGATGCACATGTTTGCATCATGCATTATGGGAAAATAAATTTAAAAAATGTAATATGAATTATTTATGACAACCAAATAGTTAATAAAATTTGAATTTGCAAATACATATATACTTGTGCATAACTTATGAACTTTGATGAGTGATCCCCATATTTAGAAAAATTCTTTTGATGCAACTTTCACATAAAGATTTAGGATACCTAGGTTAGTAGCCTCCTAAAATATGACTATCCTAGCTACCTATTTTTTGTAAGCCTAACTACTTAGATACCCATTAGTAATTCAATCTACATTTTCTCATCCTAAGCTATGCAATTAAGTGATCATATAATGTCATACACGACTACCAACCCAATCATGGATATAGTCATGGATTAAGATTTATTAGTATTATGTGAATATGAATTTATTCACCATCATTGAATCATAGACCACTCTACATTATAATTTTTTATTAATGTGTAGGCTTTGGGTGTGAATCTCAATTTGTGATGAATTGGAGTTTGATAAAATTTGTTTATCTTTGAACTTGTTGCTTTAGAATGTGAAACTATATAATACAAGTTCTGACAATAATAAAGGAACCTCTTGTACTTTTCATTGCAAACCTTTTCTATGTAAATATCCTATTTTTTTTTTTCACTTTCAAAACTTGTTTTAGTTTGTTCACATCTATTCATGTAGAATTACAACTTTCCTACACCTATTTTGAAGTTTGCATTGTCATCATTTACTTGAACATTTGAAACAATGGCAATAGGAATTATAAACTTTAGAAAACATTGGAGATCATCTTTCACACTTTTTGCTAGATTAAACATGTTGAAAATACTAAAAGTAGGAATTAGAAAAGTGAATGCTTGGTTGTAATATGCTTTGCCTTATTAACTTGTGAACGTGTTGATATGTTTTTGTGCGAACGACATGTTTACAAAATTGAAGGGAATTTGCATAAATGTCTTAATCTATAATATTCAAAGTTGGGGCTTATTGTTGCTATGTTTAATTGCCTTGTTTCACATTTTTGCATCAAAACAAAGTTAGGGGTTTTGCACATTTATGTGTAGCTCTTCTTTTATCACTAAAGCCTCCCAACCTTCATCACCAAACACTAGACTTACACAAGTTGGTATGGGTGTCCTTAGAACTAGCTAAGGACACATTCAAAACCAAAGACAAATAGATGCCTTTCTTCTACACTTATTTCACTTACGGTTAATTGTACACACTTGTGTGTTCACTTCCCTTCCATTCAACCAACATTTCAACACCATAATAATGATCACTAGTTTTCTAAAATGCCAATTTTTACACCTATAACTAAACACAAAGATTCCAATTTTGGCCTTGTTAAAAAAAATCCTAACATAAGATAGCCCATTCTAGCCTTGTAAAAAAAGAAAATAAGTTTTTTTTAAAAAAGCTGAGCATTTGGTCATAAGCATTGGTCTTTACCATGGGCAACTCATTAGCATTTCATTGTCAACCTCGCTTTGCACTGATGGTGTGTTTGGTCGTAGGCTTATGTGCAATATTGGGTGTGTTTACCCTAGCTTTGATAATGGAAATAACATGATGGGCCAAGATGAAGTTGTAAATTAGTAACACCTATTTGCAAGTTGTTGTTCTTGAGTAAAGATTTTTCATAACTATTCCTAACCCAAGAACCATTAAATTTGAACTCATAAACCTTAATTTAATTTGAGGATGGGATATTTATTATAACATATAAAAGCAACTCAAATTATTTAATTATTTGTGAAATTGTGGAACAAAATTCATTTCAATTTGATTTTGCTTGTTATGTTTGCACATAGATTCATTTGTTGGCTTTGCCCAACTAGCTTGTTGCTAACCCCATTGAAATTTTACAAGTTCATTTCCACTTGCTTGTTTCATTTGCAATATGGGTCCAATTTTGCTCAATTTCAATGTTCTATTCATTCAACTTCCTTTTAGAAGCTGGTTTTCATTTCCTTGCTCCATTTGCACATTGCAATATTGGCATAAAACAAAACTTCCATAGAGACTCTCAAATTCACATTAGTTGATTAATCGATGTCATTTCAAAATCTCATTAGGTCCCACTTAATATCACCTACAATAAATGAACCCAACAAAACAATCGAAAACTAGGTCAACTTCTTACCCATAAGAAGATATGTTATAGAACTACCAAAGATGTCAAATTAAACTTGGGGAAAAAAGAACCAAGCACACTATAATTCCATGCTATTAAAAATGTAGAAGTAAACCCTAAACCCTAAACCATGTGAGTGTGTTTTGTAAAGGGAGAAGGGTAGGTTTGGAATGGAGTAGGTTTGTGATTTGGGAAGTGTAAGTTTATAGGTTGGTACAAAAAGATCATGGGAACAAATGTAGGTCAAATGAAATACAAGAATTGGGTGTGTGCTGAAATAGCAAAGTTGGTTGCTTTCAAGTTTCTTTATTGATGTAAAAGTTTTCTCTCTACATAAATATTATGCTCTTGCTTTTTGCATTAAAAGAATCACAATGGGAAGAAAGAAGAAATTTGGGATAGAGGGAAAAATGGAAATGGAAATAGGGGGGGAAAAAAAAGCAAAGCTCGCACTACTAAACATATGGTGTAGCAGGCAAAGATTTGTCAGCAAGATAGACTCGAAGCATTTGCAAGAATCTACTACGTTGTAGAAGAGGTACCTCATGACCAGCTCCCCTGATAGTAACGAATGTTAGTCCTTTGTAGCCTTGTACACGACCTCCCACCTGAAGGTGTGTGTACAAACCCATCTTGCCATGTGAGAATTGGATTCAAAGATTTCAAAAACATAAGAGCTTCACACACAAAAAGGCTTTGCATCCTACCAACATATATACACTCCTTTGAACCCACCTTTGCCACCATCACTAGCAATGGAAACCAGCATCTGTCTATCTGCTGTGTAAATGCAAGAATGGGTCGGGGGTGAAACATGGAGACATTGAAGTTTTGTTACAAAAGATATAATACAATTGATTCATTCCTCTACAAGAACTTGCATAATTTGTGTTATATATATTAGCAGTCGCGTTAGAGGGTTAATTACCTGTTCATGGTGGTACCAAGCGTACCAAGGTACTACAATAGGGAGTTTAAGCGCATCAAGTGAGTAGCGTGTTGAAGTTACTGGCACCACACTATCTGCATCCCCACTGACAAACATGCACACACACACACAGAGGAAAAACAATAAAAGAAGTGAGCATTTTTTATTTTTCTTCACTAAATTCACTGAATTTGCAATATTGTCTTCAAAGAGTCTTAGAGCTTTGCATTGTGGAGACTATCCAAACCCGAGTGTAAAAGTATGTCACTGAAAAGAGTTGAGATTGAACACACACACACACACACACAACAGGTCCATTGTACTACTACTGTGATTCAAGCAGAGCAAATTCCCAACAAGAAAAAGAAGAGACTTCCACAAAGGAGCTTGCAATGAAGCTTTAAACCATAAACATGAAGAGGTTGGTTGTACATGAGTAAAGGAGTTTACCTACCTATATACCCAGATCCTCAACCCAGCAGCAATGAGCTCCTGATAAAGTGGAAGCATTGAGAAAGGTGAGTCTGTCCAATTTAGCAATAGATTACTGCGCCAGACACAACAAACCCAGATGTAGTAGAGGGATTAAATATGCACAAGCCCATTATTACTAAGATTCTTTGCTTAAGCAAACAACAGCAGCACCCAAGTTCCCAAACATCATCCAAGAAAATTTTCCAATCTTGAAAATGGACTGAGCAATTCTCATGGATCAACAGCAACAAGAACATTGTGTGCCCAAGAGTTTTTTTAACAAATGTTGCGAAGCCAAGTCAAAAACCACCAACAAGAAAAATGACCAAAGTGGTTGAGAAATTGATCCTTTTGTTCATTTTTGTCTCATTGAAGCAATCAAGCATGCATGTGCACTAGTAGTAGTAGTAGTAGTAGTAAGTCTACTACTTAGTACTGACCTGCATCCTGTCCAATTGTATGGTATAATGCCACTTATATTGGCATGCAAAGCTTTCTGCACATCTGGTCGATTGTAGTATATCTCAGCATAGTTCTCTGTGCATGGGTCATATCCCATCGGTTTGCCCCGCAAAAACTGCGTCATTTGCAAAAGTTGAAAATAGGAAACCATACACATTCAGATTACCAAGACTTCTTGTGTTTTAGAAAAGAGTCCTAAGAAAACAGCACTAATTAACCCATCATTTTATTTGACCTAATTGTTTTTCCCTCTCAAGATTACAGACAGAGGAGCAAGTGCAATCCCTCAAAAATGGATTGATTGTGCAATACTTTACTTTGATGGACTTGAAAAAAACAAACAATTGAGAGGTATGATGATGATGATGATGATGATGCTGAGGGGAAGATGACTCAACTGGATTATTTGGACGAAAACTAAGGAACTTTTTCTTCTGAGGAAACCCGCCACCAACTGCTTCAGTACAGGCTGGTGTATTGATGCTATAGGGATCAATGATGCCGATTTCTGTAATGGTAGCATAGTTGTACACATTGATACATGAATTGGAACAACAATTTGGGTCGCTGAAGTTGCACAATTTCCTGAGCTGGTGGTAAGTGTGGTCGGAGATCATGGCATGGGTCCAATAGTAATCAATTACACCCACATTGTCCCAATAAAGATCCGTCACTGGATTCCCCGCCTACCAGGAGCCACATAAAAAACAAACCAGAATAAAAGGAAACCCCAAATCAATGTAACTTTGATGCAAGTCTCAAATCCAGGACAGAGGTCACAACTATTTGGGGTGGCACAATCTGGGGTGAAACTTAAGGGAAAAATCAGCACTTGGGTGGAGTATCTAAATCCACTCTGCGTGTGTAGTACTTACCATGAATCCCTTCAAGTTGATCTTCAAGGAGCTTGCTTCTTTGTTGCCATCAACAATTGCTTTTGCAAGCTCGGGAATATAGTGACCTAGTTCCACCCACCCACCCACCCACCCACCCACACACATGGGACAAGAAAACAGCCCCAGTTGCTATCATTCAATCAACATTCATTCATTATGGCAGCAAAGAAATTGTACAATATTCCAACCTGAATGCAATTTGGAGGAGTTCAGATTTGCAGGTTGTTTTGCATTGCTGATAATAATATCATTCCATGAATGAGATTTGCACAGATCATTGTTGACTTTCGTCTTCTGTCTCAGAAAAAGAAGAAGAAGAGGAAGAAGCTAGCTACTACTATTGCAAGCTTCCACAGGTTCCAGGTTCAAGGGTGGATGGAGAGAGAGAGAGAGAGAGGGTGTGTGTGTGTGTGTGGTTTTCTTTTTCTAATGGGTTTTCTCCCCTTTTGCACACAGAAATTAAACAAAGAAACAAACCAGTTTCTAGTGTGAAATGCTTTGATTGCTTGCAATGGTGAGATGAAGCTGGGAGCTGGAGCAGTAGAGGTACATACCAGCATAGCTTTCTCCAGCTATGTAAAATTCTCTTGACTTGTATGCTGGGAATCGCTCCAACCAATTGAGCAGAAATGAGTAATTCTCTTGTGCTGCGTAGGGTTGCAGGGGGAACCCAAAAAAAAAAAAAAAAAAGGTTCTATTAGCATCTGGACTTGCACAAGAGGTGTACCAGAATTTTGTTGATAACACTGGACTTGCATAAGAGATGCAGGCCAGAATTTTGTTGTTAGCACCAGACTTGCAGAAGGACTAAAGGTCTACCAGGATTTTGTTTGTTTTTAGCACTGGACTTGCAGAAGGGCTCAAGGTCTACCAGGATTTTGTTTGTTCTTAGCTAGCAGGTCCAGTTGTAGAAGAGACTTGGGGGAAGGAGGAGGAGGTTGATGTAGCAGGTTTGAGTTTGAAGAAAGAAGGAAGGATTAAGGGAAACAAGAGACATGAAGATAGATAGATACCTACCAGTGCGAGCATCACCAGAACTCTCATTTTCGGAAGAGATGTTGGAGTAAGAAAAACCCACACCAGTGGGAGACTCCAAGAATATCACATTCGCAGCTACACCCACATTCATCATAAGTTGCAGCACTAGTTCCCAAGCACAGAATCCCGCAAGAACCCAAGAGAGAGTCGAGAGAGAGATGTAGCTGCAGCTGGATCAGATGATGCAGTCGGAAATGGAAGAAGTGCAACAGCAGCAGCAGGAAGGATTGAAATGAAGAAGTCTTGTTGTTGTTACCTAAATTCCAAGCATATGGATTGAGATAGAGGCTGCTGGCGTTGGGGTAGATTCTGTAAGGACCGATCTCCTCGGAGAATCCATACGCCAGCGATGAACATCCAGGACCTGCAGCGCACTCAAGCACGCACGCACGCACGCACCCATGATCAAATCAAATCATCCGCAGCAGCACATTATTACAAGACTAGATCATCAAACTCCACCCGCCGGCTTAGAATCACAAAAATCTATCAATACTACTTCTGCATTCCTGCCTCGATCGAGCTCATCATGATTTGCTTTGAACGCGCGCGACACAAGCAGCTGCAATAGCAGCAGCAGCAGCTGATCAAAGCCAGTGTATGCTTCCTCCTCTTCTTCTTCTTCTTCCATTCTTCGACTCGTCCATGCACCATTCTCGATCTTCGTCTGTGATCTGTCGTGAATTGCTTGCTCTCGGCATAGCTAGCTACTCTACATATACATACAAAATATCGAGACAGGCCCCGCGCGCGCGCGCGCGTTGCAGATTCTGACCTCCATTGAGCCACAAGATCAAGGGTTTGCTAGCTGCGTCTTGGGGCGACTCCACGAAGAAATAGAACAACTCACTGCCTGCACGCACAGTCACGTAGCCCGCGTACTGCGCGAAATTCACATTCGCCGGTGCTCCAGGCAGCTCCCAGACTCTGTCTGCTGCCGCCGCCGCTGTCGTCTGCTCCAGCTGCTGCTGCTTCCGATCATCAATTTTATTATTACGGTACTGTTCCCGGTCCACCTCCTCGCCGCCAGACTGCTCAGAAGAAGCGTGCGCTTCTTGAAGCGCAACAGCTAGCAGCAACAACACGAAGCTCAAAATCCACAATGCTGTAGCTGCTTTAGAAGCGAACATGAAGCTGCTGCTACTGCTGCTGCTGCAGCAATCCCTGTACATCACTACTCCTCCCAGCTACTAGTACACCACCGTCACCATACTGCTGCGGTGCTAGCTGCCTTCGACAACAAGCCACCACTTCTCTACTTCTATTAAGCCTCTCCAGGTTCTACTTCTTCTTCTTCTTCCACTTGTGCTGCTGCTGCTGCTCCTCCTCGTGCAGCAGCAACTGCATTAATTACCGCCGCGAGCCGCGAGTTAACAATAGCAAAAGCTGCGACCTCCGAGCTTCAAATCCCAAAACTAAAATTCTTCCTACATTCTTGTCCGCGATGTTGTTCTGCATTCTTGTCGATTGCTGAGCATCACAGTACTAACTAATTTGCTACAAAACAACACCAAATCTGCAGCAGCAAGTTTAGTTTGTTTCTACAATAATCTAATAATAATCAAATATTCCCCTCTGATCTCTATCCCACCTGCATCACCTAATTTTTTCTCTCAAATCCAGAAGAAGATGAAAATCAATTCCAAATAAAACCCACCCAGTTTGAGCTAAATTTGTTCTTCCTCCTCCTCCTCCTCCTCCTCTCTTCTTCTTCTTTTCTTCTACTTCTTTCTTCTTCTACTACTCTACTGCTACTACTGCAGCAGCAGCAGAAAGCTTGAGAGGACGAAATCAGGAGCAGCAGCAAGAGCAGCGGCGGCAGGAGATGTGGATGCTACTGATGAGAACATGATCATGTGATACAAATGCAATGCAATGCAATGGAATGGAGTGGGGGGGGAAGGAGAAAGCAATCACAAGAAGAAAGCTCCTTCTTTTCTTCTTCTGCTGCTGCTGCTGCAACTCCTGTTGCAACCAGCAGCAACACCACCACCAACAACAGCAACAACAGGAGCACTAGAAAGACAGACAGAAAGGAAGGAAGAAAATAAATAAATAAATAAACAAATAAAGAAGAAGAAGAAGAAGAAGAAGATGATGATGATGATGATGAAACAGAATGGTAATTATTAATATTATAATCATTTGTGGAAAAAACCAAACCCACATAATTTATATTCTCATGCTATTATTATTAAGAAAGCTGCAACTTTTGTTCCTTTTGTTTTGTCATGGGGAGAATTGGGGTTCTTTTTTTTATAAAATTAATTAATTAATTAATTCCCCCAGTTTTGTTATATGAAAATTTTGGAATAATTTTCTTCCCAAATAAGTATAATCAATATTAGTAGAATTTTATTAATACATATATATATATATATATAAACAACAACCACAACAACAACAACAGAATTTATTTTTTTCAAAATTCTCTCCCTTTTTTTGGACAAAATTTTGTCAGAAAAGAAAAACACTCTGGTTGATTGAGATCTCCTAAACACTGGGTTGAGATCTTGCAAACCAGAGTGCCTCCAGTTTGCTGCTGTGCTCTTTGGTTGTACCATTGGAAAAGGCTTAGCCCTCCTGGATGGATGAATGGATGGATGGATGAATGAATGAATGAATGAATGATGAGTAACTTAGGGATGGATGCCTTGGTACCCATTTTAAAAAGCTTAGTCTTGGGTGATGAGAATAGGGTTTAGGGTTGTGCATTGGGGTGGGTTTTCATAATGTTTAAAACCTAACTCAACAATACCTATGGTTGGTTCGAGAGTTATTGAGAATGTTGAACAAAAATTTTCAATGTAAATTCAAATAGAATCAAAACTAAAAAAAAATTCACGAGATAATTCATTTGCATTGATCTTCTTGGTATTGGTCACAAAAGTCCTTCAATTCAATGAGTAGAGGATTTTTTTTTATGGACATGATTTTCTAATTTTTAGACCTAAGGTGTGAAAAATATTGTGCAAAATATTAATATTATTTAAAATTCATCACAAAAAAAATTATTTAATAAGGTTTTGGATTTTACATACATGTACGTTAAAAAAAGAAGAAAAAGATTAGTAATGGGATGGGTAACCTTACAAGAGGTTTAATTAATATAATTGGACCAACAGCACAAGGAGGGCCCACTAGTTGTTATAGTAAGTTTAATGAGAAAAAAAATTAAAAAATCCATTTAATTTTAATAATTATTATTACAGTTTGTGGACAAACTCAACCCATTTGATATATTATTATTAGTATTATTATTATTATTTATTACCAAAACACCCATTTAAGTATTGATTTCATTTATTTTTAAGGGTTGTTGGGGGAGGGGGGGGGCCCAAGTTAGTTGATGGATTTCTGGAGTCTCTGGACTCTGCAAAAAGCCTGGGATATCACAAGAAGCAAAGCTCAAATCCCATTCAAATCAGGTCAACAGAAATTTTTTCCTTGACAGGACTGCAGAGCAAAGTGAGGAAAAAGTGAAGTGAGTTAGTTTTCTTTAACACTAAAGAGATTAATTAATTAAGTAATTAATTAATTAATTAATAATAATAAGGATAATTTCTATTCACATTTCATGTATTTTATTATTATGTATTTATTTTCTTTATTTAATTTCCTTTACTTAATTATTTATATTGTATATGGATTTTATTTTTTAATAAAAGTTGATCATGCAAAACACAAGGGCGAGCGAGGGAAGTAGGTGACAACTTGAAGAATCAAACATGGGCTTCACAATTTTCATAAAGCATGTGGAGATTGTATGTAGGTCGGCGTTTTGGATGAATTTTTTCTCAACAATTGGATGAATTTTTTTTCATGTTTTAACCGAGGCATTGGAGTACACTAATAACAAATCTAGCTAGGTCCTTATCGTATCCAACATAGAGTGTCATAGGTATTTTGAATGTGGCAAAGCACTAAACAAAGAGCAACGAATTAAATAATGTATTGTGGGCTTGACAAGTTCCGCAACAAAAAAAAAAATTCATATGGGAAAAAACCATCCGGGGAAGGGGAAGGAGAATTCTCTCTCTGTGGATGTTTTTCATCCATGCAACTATGCCTCAATTCCTTATAATCAAGTTGCACCCCGTGTGAGAAAAGAAAAAGTCATTTGTCAAGTTTTGGAGGGAGACTGAGAAATTGGAATCATGCTTTAAATGTGTCAACCTAATCTCTTCATCTTTTCATCTTTTGTGTTTGGATTTTTATTTTTATTTTTAATGTCGATTGTACAATTTCAAATTTCCATTTATTGAGTAACTTTTTGTTCATTATAAATAACTTGACTCAACTTTTCATTCATTCATCCATCATGTAACTTTAATATCATTTTCATCTAATGTGTAAAACTTCTTACTTCTTTTTTTTTTTTTTTTTTTTTTTTTTTGAAAAAAAATTTAAAGCATCTCACATAATTTGATTGTTGGTAAAAATTTACAAAATTTTCAAATGAGATCCAACATCCTCCTAGAGGAACAAAACCTTCATCTCCTAAGGAATACGTAGTTGGTCATTTTCCTTCTTCTTGGGATGAAAGTGAGTAACGACAAAGATCACCATGGTAGCCTAAAAAGGATGAGAAAACACAAGACATCATCACGATTCAAATGAAAGTGGTCAATCAATTTACGACGCCACGTTACACATAGGAATAATTAGTATAATTTCAATCATACTTAACACAAGTAGGTATCATAATTGGGAGATAATAATATTAACCAAAAAAATCCCTTGAAATGTGAAACCCACATGAAAAAATCATCACATAAATTCTTCCACTCCTTTCCCTTCCTCTCTCTCTCTCTCTCTCTCTCTCTCTCAGAGTCAAACAAATTTAGGCAAAGAATAATGTACACAGGCCTAGCAAGCAATCAATCACCCACCACCATAACAACAACACCTGCTGCTAGCTGCAATACCTTTGGTGCTGGCACTTTGGTTTTGATCATCAATCATGAGAGCATAATACATGAGCTGCCACCAACAACAACAACAACAAAAGCAATAGTAGTTAGTAGAAGGCCTAGTTAGTAGCTTTGAAGAAAGAAAAGACAACAATGAATTCATTTAATGGAGGATCATGTCTTCTTTGTTTTTTCTTGTTTTTTTTCCTTCTTGGAAAATTGGGAAAAAAAAGCACTTCTTGTTGTTGTTGTTGTTCTTCTTCTTCTTCTCTTCTTCAATTTCCTCCTCCTCCTCCTCTTCCAAAATTTTGGACTTGCCCAAAACCCAAAACCCTTGTTTTTTTTTTTGTTTTTGTTTTTTCATGGTTTAAAGGATGAATGAATGAAAATGAATGAATGAACACATGATGGATGAACTTATAGCAATTCGAATTCATCAAATTCGTATTCTTCTTCAAAGGATTTTGGTTTTAGTTTTGATGAGCAAGTCATCCCATCCCATCCCATCCAATCCTATGCCATCCTATCCTATCCTATCCATTCCATGATTATGTTGGACGGGAATATGATAACATGGGAACTTACTTTTATACTTACTCATATGATTTTCTGAAGAGGGTTGGTGGAGAGTTGGAGCTTTGTAAGTGAGTGAGTATATGGGCAGGGTTGGATTTACCCTAGACCCATACATACATACATACGTACATACATTGGTGGCTGTTTGTGGGGACTGACTCCCCTTGTTGGCTTTGTGACAAATAATACTTACTTAATCATTTATGTCACAAATCTAACGTCGCAAACCCTAATCTCGTAAATACACTTACAAGCAACTTGTTGAAGTCGCTCGAGTTGCTTGGCTTGTCCAAAGACACAAAATAAATAAATAAATAAATAAATAAATTATGGTTTTTTTGGGGGGAGCCGAGCTACTCTCGGTGTAGAAACAATAACAAAGAGAAGAGAGATCCAATATTCATGAGGGAAAAAAAAAAAAAAAAATTAATTTTTTTTTTCCGAAGCTTCTTGTGTGAAAGAAAATCAGGCGTTATCAGCTCAGATGGGCTGCGCATGTAGTCATTGCAGGCTTTTTTTGTGCTGAAGGAAAGCAAGAAGCACTTGATTGCTGAAACAACCGCCAAAAAACAATTCTTTTGTTGTTTACGGAGATTGATTGATCCACGCTTGATTCGTGCAGTAACCGCATGTGATTTCGTTATGTAGCCCGAACTGGTGATCATCCTCTACAAGAATATTTAGCCAGAAAAAAACCAAAAAAAAAGAAAAGAAAAAGTGGCTATAATTGAGTTATGAAAAGTTTTTTAAATGATTCTCATCCTTTTAGAAATTATTGCCTACCTTACTGGAAGCTGTTTACAAAAGTTTGGCAAATTAATAAATACATTTATGTTTTGAATCTGGCAAATTCTGGTCTTTTTAAATCCACATAAACCTCCTTTTGAATTGATCAAAATCAGAATTTTTTAGGTAAAAACTTGCCAATTTTAATTTTATATATATATATATATATATATATATATATATATATATATATATATTTTTTTTTTTTTTTTTTTTTT
>Ga0209611_10002949_pt1 | contig 29796 bp, 21 predicted proteins | sample S1TSphgellanicum_3_FD_187693 | JGI IMG/M metagenome (GOLD analysis project Ga0209611, IMG submission 187693) | Host-associated microbial communities from peat moss isolated from Minnesota, USA - S1T2_Fc - Sphagnum magellanicum MG (SPAdes) (version 2) | ecosystem: Host-associated > Plants > Peat...
CCCCCAAATGTGCATTCACCTTAAAAATGCCAATTGCCATGTTTCATAAAGGCAAGTACTCATACCATTTGCACAATAACTAAACAACAAAAAATGGACCATGTAGAAAAAAAACAATACAAGATCATGCAAACTACCTTCTAAATCTTTCAATTCAAATGCATGGTCATGGTGTTTGTGTTTATTGCTCAAGATGCTTTTAAGAGGATTCCATGCCACCTTTTTATATATATGTAAAACCAATTCCTAAAACTATGATCATATCTTGAACCTCATTTTTTCTCTTCCTCCCTCCACTTCTTATGTGGAATTTACAACTCCTTGAGAGATATTTAATCCTCCTTTTTAGGTTTTTTTGCCTTGTGTCACTAAGTTGAAAATCCACATGTACAGCTTACCATGACGTTCATTGGAAAAATAAAATAAATTCAATATTTCATCTACTTGCTACAACCTACTTTATTAATTGTAATATTTTTTTGAATTTCAATGAATCTATTTAAACCTACTTTAAACATGTGGTTTTAAAATATAGTTGTAATAAAGTCAAAGAATATGTTCATATTACTAATTGAACTAATTAATATTTCTAAATTTAATATACCTAGATCTACTTGATGGGCACATTTCATTTTTGGTACAAAATAATTTATTAATTTAATTTTTTATGTTTTCATCCACATGGAACTTTTGACCAATTGAAGGTAAAATGATATCTATAGGTTGGTTTAATAATATTTTGACCAAAAGCATAGGGGAATCCACATTGAATAAATAATTCCAATGATAATGATAATCAGAACTTGTTAATGCAAACTAGGTATAGGGTCCATTAGTGGTCATCACCAGAACAATTATGCATGTCGACCACTTGATATTTATGTTGAATGGAATGGAATGAAACAATGTTTTTTGTAATCTGTGTCCTTTGATGTTTCAACTTCATATAGGAAAGAATTAGTGGCTTGAACTTTAGGAACATTTGGAAAAATTGTCTTTTCCTTGTCTTGGTGCAAAAAAGGAAGATTTATTACATGTTACACATTACATCATATCATTATTACCCTTCAGCAAGAAAATATTTACTTCAACATGACATGTCATTGACATGTGAACATGTGTTGTCTAATTAAACTTCATGTGGATATATTGACATTGTTCAAGAGAATGTTAACAAAGGAGTAGATGTCAATGTAAAAGGTGAGAATGGAGGGGTGCCTTTATATTTAGCATGTGGAAACAACCATGACAAAGTCATCTAAATATTATACATGGTATTCAATTCTCTGTTTATTTCTTTTTTGTTTCATAGATCATAAATTCTATGAACTTGTGTAATTTTTATAATTTTGTAAATATTATGTGAGAATTATATGCACTAAGGGCAAGAGGGAGTAAATGTGGAAGCACGTCATGAATTTGGTAATGATCCAATGAAAATTATGTGTTTTGAACACAAAACAAGAATGATTGACCATAGAATTAAGATATTAAAATTATTTTAAATTATATGCTTTTCTCACATAATTTGTGACTTTTGATGAAGCATTTTTTGTCATAAGTTTTCTATGTTTGTACATGCACACTTTTTTTTCTCCTTCATTGTGGTTGCATTCACTTAAGGTTTTACATAATAAGTGATGTTCATTTCATTATTTGTGCATTACATGAAAAAAAACAATCAAAAGATTTAATGAACCAGAAAAAGAAGGATAAAAAACTATTTTGATATGCGTTTTTATAATTTGATTAAGATTTAATGTATCACAATCACTAATATATAGCACAAGCCACATGATAATAAATCATTTATACCTTTACAAGCATGTTTTAAATGCCATGGTTATTTATGTTCAAAAGAAAAAAAACTTAAACATTTGAAATCTACATATTTGTCAAATGATGTAAACAAGATGAAGCAAAAAACAAAACAGCTTGAAGATGCAATTTAATACTAAAGAAAAATGATCAAATAATGATTGAAATGCATAATATACTTGTAAATATTATAAATTTTGAAGTCCGCATTTGACATTTTTTGTCTTACAAATCAATTTTTTTATCTTCAACAAAAAATTAATGAGGATTTAGGAGTTTATAGAATGTTATACATGCAAAATCCCATTTGATCATTGTTTCAATAATGCATATATAATATGAATAAACAAAACAAAATAACTTTAAGCTCGTTTCGTGACAAAATCAATGGTTCCTGACAATCTATTGATATCATAATCTATTGGGATCATAGCATGTTTGGTAATCCAAATTTTTCTACCATAATATATAAAACCTAAACCATTGCATGCATCTTCTATTGAATAAAAAAGATTATTCTCTGTAATCTTAGATGGATGATCTTTTCATTAGTTTTTTTGGAGATTCATTGAATAAAAATTCAATTTGGATTTCCTTCTACAGTCCCTCATGAATGTCAGCAATGAGGGACATTTACAGGATCCTATTTTGGGCTCTTCGCCTTTCCCAACTTCATCACCAGCAGTTAAGAAAATCACCACATTGTTCAGAATCCTTCCAACACCCAAGCAGAAAACCCTTCCCCAAATTCTCCAAGGAAACACTACTCAAAACAAAAACTAATAGAAGGAGCCAGTAAATGAGAGCAAATTGCAATTGCAGAAAAATGTGAAGAGATGCACCTTCAGAGCTATTGGAAAAGAACAGGGTGGCACACAAGACGCCCTCTTTGACAACTGCAGCCACCTACAAAGAATCATCCTGCCAGGCATTTTTCAAGCTAAAACTTTCTTCAAGTTGGACATCTATTCCTGGTTTGGATCCGAAAAGGTTCACACACCCCACTAACCAGGTTAACCTTTACAAAAATCCAGATAGATGATTCAAAGTGGCCTGACTGGCATGTGTGTCCCAACTACTGCCGAACCCATTGGCTGTGGTGGTGGATCTAGGAATATCCAACTGTTAAGGACCATAGTTCTCTGAACTAGGCAATGGAGCTAAATGTCTAGCCATGAACTGTCACAGCCTGCCCAACATATCTCGTAAGAAATAGTGAAGGGAGATGCCTTGACAGCTGTTACCGCGTAAGACCCTACATCACTGAGCACATTGCAGAAATAAACAACCATATGTTGCCCACCAATTTAAACATATCCCCAATACAATGTGGCGAAGTGCCAGATAAGGCAATCATGCCACCTATGAGCAGCATCCACTCTTCTGAACAATGGGCTGTCCAGCTTTCATCTGGACAGTGTTAGGCTTGCTACTAGTCATTGCAGGCTGACTTGCCATCCTGGAGAAAATTGCAAAAACATTGTCCATAATCAATGATCATCATTGGATACAAAGTTAAAAGAAAAGGGGCATGCCACAAAAATTGAAAAGTCACCCAACACAAACAAAAAGAAACACCAAGAATACCTGTTCTTAATCTCAGCTGCCATTGTCATAAAAGCTTGCTCCACATTAGTGGCATCTTTTGCACTGGTCTCCAAGAATGGGATGCCTATCTCATCGGCAAAAGCCTGGGTCAATACAAACATCATGTATCAAGACTTTGCAAATTGACACATCCTGTGTTCATGAAAACAAACTGGATAACAAGTGAAAGGAAAGACTACTCCAGAAAGCAACCAGGGCTAAAGACACAGGATTTCTGGTGTGTATAGTTGGCCTATTCAAACTAAGTAGTTAACATACATTGTACGATTTTTCTGCCTGAGAACTCCTAGGCCTCTTTTGATTTATAATTCCAGGTCAAGAAAGCCAACAGGTTCTGCTTGATTGGATATATCTACTAGTATATAAAATCCAGGGCCACACTAAAATGCACAAGGTGAGATTTGGAGCATGTTTGTACCTCTATAGTGCAGGCATGATGCATCAGATAATTCTCAAAGACATTTAAGAGACCAGGAAGGCAAGAGGCAACCAGTTGGCAGCAACTGTAACCAGAGGAAAAAGAAAAATGGACAGGATATTGAATTGGTAGAGCATCACAAATGTCCCAAAAAGAATACCATTTCCAATAGCATTTATGCTCATGAACCCACAATAATCCTTACCTTAGCAGTCTGGTAGTCAACAACCTTTTTAGAGGCCAGGTCAGACTTGTTGCCCACAAGCAACTTGTTCACATTCTCACTAGCATATCGGTCAATCTCATTCAGCCATTGCTTGACATTGTTGAAACTCTCCTGGTCTGTGACATCATAAACCACCTGTCGATGTGCAACTGAACTCAGTGGTGATTGCATGTCATTGGGAAACTAATCCAAACATTTATCATGCCAGCTTGGATCTTGAGAAAATGTAGTAAAGAGGCATCATGTACACCACATAACAGGAAGATTAAAACCGTAGTTAAGTGAACAGATGGGAAGAACAGTCAGGGATTTCTCACAGATTTCCAAGCTTCTAACAAGAGTGACCCAACATTAACACACACAACTTCATACTCTGTACTACATTGTCTTTAGATAAGGCACAAAAGTACAATGCAAGCACATACAATGATTCCATGAGCACCACGGTAGTAGCTGCTGGTGATTGTTCTGAATCGCTCCTGTCCAGCTGTGTCCCACTGCAATCACCATTACCAAACATTCTTTCATCACACCTTCTGTGGTTGATAGGCTTCTCAAACCCTCCATATCTGAGGAAAATGTGCGCTTCCACACCAGTGGTAGTTAAATGTATGCACTGCTTAGAGGAAATAAAGGCAGTCCATGTGATGTACCAGACAGGGCACCAGGTAGTATGGTGCAGAGAAGATCTATGAGATTGCAGAGATGACTCCCTGATAACACTTTGAAGGTAAACATTATCCCAATTCTGGCCAAACCAAAACAAATGACTGTGGTCATAACCTTGTGAGTGTCACTCACGAAGTATCAGAATATAACATTCATCACAAATGGCAGTGACAAGCTGCCATTATTTCCCCCCTCACTTCATCAGCTCCTGATGGTTTGTGTTGATACAAATAGAATAATCTGCTAACAATTCTGTGAAAACAATTATACAAAATTATGTGTTCTTTGTTGCATTTCTGGAAGTAAGGGGAAGACCAGTCATGATCTTGGCTAGCACTCTAGAAACATTGCTAAACCTTAAAGTTAAAAAAATATGGTGCAGAGAAGAATTTTGACAAAGAATTGCTTACAATTTGCAACTTAATTGTCTTCCCATCCAGCTCCACAGTACGGATTTTCTGTTCCCAGACAGGCCAAAAGTAGTTTTCAGGTTTCACCAAGACATTCAACAAATCATTTCGGTTTTGGGCCTGTCATGAAAATGTCCTGTATTGAATTTTCATCTGATATGCAGTCATATGTCCATAGCACTGCCCAAATTTCACTGTGTAGCACTGGACTTAGCAACAGTAAAGAAAAGCTGCAGAAAGTAACTGACTTGATGGACACAGAATTGCATGCAGATACAAAGGGGCCTGGCTCAAGTTACTTACAAAGTCAACTCCAATTGTGCTGATGTAGCTCTCCAAGTAAGAATCATCCTGCATCAAAACACTGTATTGGGAGTAGGCTATGGACTAAAAAACTGGAGTAAAAACTACCTTTACTTCCACAATTAACAAACCAAACATCTCCCTTCTGAACTAACTTGAATAGAAATCTACACTGTTACAAGGAATGAGACCACCAGTAAGAGACCCTAAGATCTGTTTTAAGTCAGGCAGAAGACACCCTGCCGGTCACATTTCTTCTGCAAGCATGACAAACTGAAACAGGGTATTGGAGAGAGATCATACTGCAAACCGTAGAAGAAGGCAAGACTTTCCAACGCCTGAATCTCCAATCAACAAAAGCTTGAAAAGATAATCACTGCATGCATAATCAAGTCATGAAAGTGTTGATCAGACTTGGCAAACATTAGCCTGCAAGCTGATTCCAATAAAAGGATATCCAAGTGGCTCACAAAGAAAAGAAACAATCAAATGGATTCGCAGAACAATTGGATTAGCAAAACAATGACACCACTGAAAACAGATCCTGAGAAACTCCAACACTTCAAGCATGCCTTCCTACAGCTCATGACTAAGAACATGAGCAGATAAACTCGAAGAGCTCCTACATTTTCTGACCTGACCATGTAGCCAACACAAATGGATTCACTGTCCCCCATAAAACATGTGTGATCTCAAATATGGTCATCTCATGACCATAACAAGTACATTACAGGAAGGAACACAAGAATCACAGCTATAGCACAGGGTAATGACCGCTGTGGTACAAACTTCAGAACATGAGTTCATCTACTGCCACAACAACTTTTGTTCAGATGCAAGACTTTTGATCATCACCCATAAGAAAGGCCCTAATCCTTGTGAGTTGCCTGAAAGAAGGCATGTCAAGCAAACCAATGCTCCTCTTCATGTGCAAGGATGAGCTAAAAGTGTTCAAAGTTTTGTCTGAATTACCCAAATGTGAAGAGATTGCTAATGATTCAAAATGTGCACCTGCCCTGTCTGTATGATGAACAATTTTGTGGACAATCTGTACAGAAACCTCTTAATCCACAACGACAACTCAGTGTGACTAGACAGGAACATGCTTCATCACACTGGAAACCATTTTCCCAAGGCTGCAAACAATTTTTGTCCACTGTCTTCAATACATTCCAACATCAGCTGACTGCTAGCCAAGAAATATACCATGAAATAAGTTTGTAAGCACAGGAAACTATATGTTATTATGACCTACGAAAGCTGTGGCTACAGCAGTTGAATAGTTGGCAAAGATTGCATGCAGGCAGACAACAGTAGTGTATAAGAAGCCATAACTGGCGCAAATAAAACCATGTGAACATGTAAGATCTACAACGTTACAGTGAAAAACCATACCCAAAGCATGCAAAAACATGTTTGCCAAATACTGGAAATACAAGGAAAGCCACAAACCCCATCCAGATGTTCAGAACCCATGTCTCACATGTTTCAAGATACCAGGAACGACCCTGGCATGTACAATTCCAGGGGACATATCAGCTTTCCATCACCACTAAGAGTCCGAATGACATAAATCCCCCCCGGGAAGCCGTCATGACCGCATTTCCGTCCAGAAAAAGGAAAAAAACTTCACAATCAAATTCATCAATATGATGACATAAATGCAGGACCGCCCTTTCCCCACGCACTGAACCACAATCCCGCCTCCCAACACTTCAACAAGAATCTTGGACATACATGACCAACACACACACACACACACACACACACAAAGAACAAGAGATGGGAGTCAGAACAACTCACTATTCGGGATTCATCTTGCACGAAGAAGGCCGCCACAAAGGAGATCGGTTTTCTGAAACTTCTCACCACTAACAACCGACCCCGATCTACGGCCACACCGAACGGCGTCCCCGTTCTCCTCCTCCTCTCCACCAGCCGACAAAAGGATCCTTCACAGTCGTCTTGTGATGAAGAAGAAATCCCCGCGTACAAGAGGACAGGTAGAAACTTGAAATACCAGCAGAGGGGGCACAGTGGAGACAGAAGAGAAACAAGTAAAAGCCAAAGAAAGAAAGAGAAGAAGGCAGCAAAACGATGGCGCAAAAGGAAACGAGGGTTTGCAAAGCCAGCGTCGCTTTGCACTCGGAAAACAACCTCGCCGCTGAGAAAGGAAGAAAGTAATTCTCGTTTGTTGGAAAACACAGGTGGGTCCAGAATAATACGGTAGCAGGTGACGATTCTAGTTTAGAATAGCTGCGTGAACAGCAACTCCTTGGCTGCTCATCGCTTGAACTTCTCAAATACAGAGTTTGGAATGTTATGCAGGTTAGTTTCATGATTTTATAGGTGCGTGAAATGCAGGTGCTGATTGATCAATTGGACTTCTCAATCAATTACAGAGATTGGAATCATGCAGGTGATGATTCTAGTTCATAATAGGTGCATAAACTGCAACTCCTTTGACCGCTGATGCGTTGGACATCTCAATTACAGAGTTTGAATCAGGCAATCCTTTGACATAATCTGACCAAGGTGTGTGGCAGAATATGATCATATACATTTCTGAGGGAACGAAGAAGAAGAAGAGGCCATTCTGGCAGCTGGAACACACAGTAACTTAACCCTAGGGGTTCCGGGAGTCCTCAGGGAGTGCTGAATCCAGAGAGAGTGATGACTCCCAGCAGCAACAAAACTGTTGTTATTTCTTGGTTGAAGATCGTTTGAAGTTGCTGCAGATTCAATTACTGTTTGTTTATAATCTTTGGCAAAACAGTGGTGTGATTCCTTCTTGAAACAATATTGAAATTATTGTAAGTTGAGATTGTTGTTATTGTTGTTGTTTGTTTTGAGTTATTGCTGCATGCAATCTGGTGGTTCGTAAGAATGAAGAAGATATGGTGGACAAAGCTAAACATCATGGGCAAAGCGAAACATTTCCTTTTTTTGTTTTTCCCTCTATGGCTAGAGACTGAAAATCGTTGCAGAACTATAGTATTAAGAGAAGCTAGAAGAGGAGTTGTTGTGATATCTGGCTTTGAAAATCCATAACCTCTGTTGCTGCTGTCTTTGTTCTCTTATGAAATTTCTACAATGGAATGCTATCGAACTGCTATTACTTTATGCTGTAGATTGCAGGTTAGGGTTCTGGACATTACAACTCCAATTTGGTATCCATGTCTCATAGGTACTAAACCACTTCTCTCAAACTGGAGTGTAGATTGGATGCAGCTCATTGGCATCATTTGTTTGTCTCATCACTTGTAGAGGGTGATGGCATTGAGATTAATACCTTGTCAAGCATGCCAGGATTGCTGATGGATTGAGACATTGTGCTTGTTGCCCACCTGTGGTTTAAGCTTCCTTCAAACAAGGTACACTCAATTATACAAATGTTTGGCTCTAGGGACTATTCACAATACCAAACCATCTAACAGACAACAAGTCTCCCAGGCCGCCACTAGGCAAGGTTTAAGCATTGTTTCGAGAGAACAAAAGCAAAGTTTGGGTCAAATTTCAAGGTGAGATCACTCTTGCTTTTCTGATGTGAATTGAATGATTTGAAACAGAAAGGCGTTAGCTTATATACCAGCAACCATTACAAGCAACCAAATCCATTGGTGATCATTGACTACCAAGGAAAAATTAGACAACAAGAGGAGAGCAGCAAGCCTTTAGGAAAGCAAATTCAGCTATAAGGGTGACACTTTTCGTAAGAATTCATAAAGAATTTGTTTCACTTCTAGTGGATCCAAGTATAAGCAAATAGACAGACCTACCAGTTTTCTGCTACAAGAGACATACATGCACCTTTGTACTTGTTTGAGCTTCCCCACTTATCTGATTGCTTGCTCGCACCCCAATACGTTAACTTCCACCATTGCAAAATACCAATAACACATTTCATGTCTAAATGTCATACCGATTTTTACCAACTTGAAGAACTCAGGTGCTCTTGAACCAGTGACAGGCTTTCCAAATGTTTTCCTTTTTATGCAACTCAAGCTTCTTCTTTTTATTAGCAAATTTGGGGTTGATTCAACAGAAGGAACACAAAATGTTGATTATTAATTTGTTATCAATTATAGCTTTCTCTCATGATTTGTAAAGGGCAAGTTTGTGTAACTTGATGTAAATGAAAGGTAACATGATAATTATGTAAGTGGTTGAAATAGTTAACTTTTTAGGTGATGGATTTCATAATTTAATAATGATTTATGGGTGATTCATGGTGAGTCCTCATCAATTAAACTTAGGACACATTAATGTGCATGACTCAAAATATGATGGCATCTCAACATCTGGTGAAGGAAGAGCGTAAAGTAAAAATGCATCTATTCTTTGGTAGCCTTCATGAATGCTTTTGCTTTAACAAACAAAGGCTTAGGGCATTTAAGCCTCTTGTATCATTAAGGAGTCCCTACTACTTCAAATTTTGCATGCTTATGACGAGGGTTTCACATTCCAAGGCCTTGTGTTGTAGTGTTTCAAAATGAAAACTCCTCATATGCCAATCCACTTGTGAATTATGTGAAACAAACCAAGACAATTTAATGATGACAGGATTTTTTGAAAATGAAATGACATTGAAAACAACCTTGATAATGTGAAAATCAATGGTACCTACATGTGCCTAAAGGTAGCATGTAAGTAACCTATTAAGCTTTTTAAGTAGGTATTAAATATAATATGCCTAACCTAGAACCTACTAACTATGAACTTAGGTTTGGTATGTACAATATGCAAAATAAACTTGTAGGTTAAATAACTAAATTAGTATGGTTGATTTAATTAAGTGTCAAATCAGAATGGCCAATTTGACTAATTGTAAATCACAATGGCCATTAAATATGATCAATTTGACTAAACTTTGATCATCTTGATGGACCTTTGACCTTTTTGACCAAATGTTTGGTTTGTCACAGGTCAAAAAAGTCACTTTAGTCAATGTCTTAATCAAAAATAACTTGTGTCTTTCATGCTTTAGGTCTATAATCAAAATGACCATCCACTTTAGTTAATGCAGACATTTCAATCAAGTTGGACCTTCTAAAAAATCACATTTTCTTGTAGGGATGATTACCCCTAAACATCCATAAATTAAAAATACATGAAAAAATGGCTATAAATGCAAGGTTTGGAAATACATGTAAATCCAAGGTCTTTGCACCATTCTAGGAAACATTTCATCCACAAAAATAATTTGAGAAAGAAATGAAACTTGGGGACATTAATGTAAAACTAACCTTCTTAACCATATGTTTTCATCAGTGAAAATTGATTAATAAGCTTTACAAATGTAGAGCACAAGATCATCAATAAACATTTGTTATGCTTCATCTATTTTTCTATAATGGTTTATTGACCCAAAGTAAGTGATGATAGTAATATTAAAAGGCCCTATCCTTTTCTTCCCCTGTTGTCACACATGAATTGCATCACTACCCATTATTGCCTTTTCGGCAAATTATGATTTTTTTTTAGCAAACTATCATGGGTGTAAAAAGAACTAAACAATAAGATTTCCAAACCATATGTACGAAAACAAAACCTAGTTTTAAATCCAAATCATGGAATAAAAAAATCAAAAGCAAAAACACAATGTGTGCATGATGTGAATGCAAAAAAACTTTATTACAAAAACATCACAAGAATAGAACAAGATCATAACAAAGATACACACCCAAAATTGGTGTTGAATAGAATGAAAATAATGTGAGATTTGTAAAAAACATGAAGAAACACAAGAAGAAAGGTTAAAAAAAAAGGTCAAATCTAACTTTCAAACAAAAAAAAAAAAAAAAAAAAAAAATTAAAAAAAAAAAATAAAAAAAAAAAAAAAAAAAAAAAAAAAAAAAAAAAAAAAAAAAGTAAAAAAAAAATAAAAAAAAAAAAAAAAAAAAAGATTATGCGATTTAAAAATAAAAATATAAAAATTAAGAACAAGAACACAAGATGTGCAAGATCAAAATGAAAGCAAATATTTATTATGTTAACATATGTAAACATGAACATGAAAATAACATGACAAGGTTATGGTCCAAAATTATGTTGAATAGACTAAAGGAAATGAAGGGTCCTACTTCTATTTATACTCGTTTAAAGACCTATTTCAAAGAAGCTTCCAAGGAGGTTTTTATATGTGCATAAAGTAAAGAAATTTCTTGGAAACCTTCCTCATTGAAAGTTGATTATAAGTTAATTGAAATTTAACTAAAAGTTAATTCGGACTTAATTAAGAGTCAATTAAAAATTAACTAGGATTTAACTAAGAGTTAATTGAGCCTAATTTATAAATCAATTAAAATTTAACTGGGAGTTAATTAGGATTTATTTAAAAGTTAACTATGACTTAACTAAGAACTATGGATGAACATTATGTATGAATTCCATCCATTGGAACATGGTGTCTAATGTTCGCATCCATCACAATACCTTTATTTATACCCATTGGGCACTTAGATTAAGGAAACTTCTCAAAAAACTTGCAACTTACATGTGGTCCATGTTCACCCATGTGGCTCATGTCCACCCATGTGAAATTAATAATGAATTATGAGTTAATTAAAAGTGAATTAGAAATGAATTAGAAATGAATTGAGATTTAATTATAAGTTAATTAAAAGACTCAATTGAAACTAAATTAAAAGTTATGTACAAGTTAATTACAAATCATAGATGAACATTCATATGAATGAACTCTATGGTGTTCACATCTATGACACAAACAACTTGGGATGGACAAAATCAACATGAGTATTCATGGAGGTAATCCCATTAACCTTATTATATTTAATCAAACCTTTTTTCAAAACAAAACTTTGGGACAAAAAATTACTTGCAACACTACACTACAACAACGTACATTGCAACGTTTAAAGATTTTCAAAATCCACACGTAAGTCATCATTCACAACAAAAAAACCCCTAGCAAATGGAATGTCAATGATGTGATTTCTAAAATACAACTTGAATTTATGTAGCTACAAGCTACAATATTTCATTTTTCAATGAAATTGTAGTTTCTAAGTGCACACTCTCCATGTTTGAAAATGAAATGTTGGGGACCACATTTTCACATAGATATGATTCATCAACTTGACCAACATTCTCAATAATGACAAAATCACATTTTGTAACCATGGTGCACATGAGTTGTGGACATTACACACAACCAACAAATTAAATTCAAAAACTTTAGAAATTGATTTACAATAATGTTCAAAAATACAAAAACACACACACAACATTGAAATTTTTGCAACATGGAGAAGAAATTTAAGTTTTTTTTCACTTATCATGAAAAAGGCCACCACTTGAATGATGAGCGTTGTTACTCACTCATGACCTCTGAAATTAATGTTTTGAATTTTGAATTCCAATGTTTCCAATTTTGAGCTCCAATGAAACCATTCATTCAAACACAAAACCACTTAGATAGATGCTTAAACAAACACTCATTCAAACATAGATGCCTAAACAAATGCTGAAATAGATTTTCATTCAAATACACACCTAGATAGATGCTTAGAAAAACATTCACTTAAACACATACATCCACACAAATGTTCAAATGAATGTTCATTTAGACATAGATTGATGTGCTCCCAAGTCCCTAGTTAGCCCCAAGTTGGGTTAAGTTACTCAAGTTGCGAAATTGTGGGGGACTCGGGGCATGCTCCCAGCTCTTAGCACTAAAAGGGGTAGAAGGGTGTGTTGGAGCTCCGGGATGGGACTAGGAAGAAGTGACAAGTTATTCATTTACTCGAACCTGCATCAAACTAACCAACAAGTTGGTTAGTTCACATTTTGGAACACTCTTGGTGCTAGGACAAGCCACATGCAACTTTGGATTCATTTGACTCACCATGGCCTGGATTCGGGGGAAGCCACCACCTTCCCCCATATAGTATTCTCTGTGCCTCTCCATTGCACTTGCATCCGAATGACATTTTTTCCCGAGACTCCTAAAGTGAAGTCCCAAAACTGTCCCGGTTTGGACTCTCGGGATTTTGAGCGTTCATAACTTCTTGCTCCGATTTCCAATTGGGACAAGGTCTGAAGCAAACTTGTATTGTAGCTCTCTTTGAGAGCTTTCCAACGATGTGTCACACTTCACCTGAACACACCGGGATCAGGTCGATTCTCAACTTTTAATGGTCGAAAGTCAAACTGCCAATTTGGTTCTTGACCTTTCTTTCAACAATAACTTGTGTTGAGGATGTCCAAATGATTCATGCGAGGCCATTTTGGACATCTGAATTTCAAGACCTTTCCAACAGTATAAAAAACACTTCAATGCAAGGTGTTTTGACCCCTACAATCGCGTTTTGAGTTTTCAAGAATCCCGAAGGACTCTCAAGTCCCATTTTCGAGAGTGTGAGTGGCAACCTCACACTTCCCTCAAAGTGGGGTTGCGACATAGATGCCCACATAGATGTTCATATAAACACTCACTCAAACATGAATGCTCACATAGATGTTTAAACAAGTGTTCATTCAAACATAAATGTTCACTTAAACACAAATGCTTAAACAAATGTTTAGAAAAACACTCACTTGCTGAGATGAACTTTTGTTCAAACTTTTGCTTGTTGGTTCAAACTTTCATTTGATTTAAACTTCAAACCTTCAAATCCTCAAATGCTCCAATTTAGAGCTCACACCTCATGCTTCAAATTGTAAATGTTAAGTTCAAACACTTAAGCTTGAAACTTCAAAAAATTATAGCTTAGAGCTCAAACTTTAGATATTGTAAAATGCTTGCATGATATTCTTGGTGCCACTTCTACAAAGCTCTAATGCAATAGAAAGGAGAGCAATAGAAAATAGAGAATGGTACAAAGGACAAGGCTCAAGCTTGAAAACTTGAAAACCTTAAAGGTTCAATGTTGCCTAAGAAGGTGGAAATTTGAAAACCGTAACCCTATAAAGGATATGTATATCTGGATGTACATATTTGGACAAACATCACATATGGATATGTATAGATATGCATATCTGGGATCTCATGAAAATTTACCCATGGATATGGATAATGAATGATGTGAGTTTGCATATGTGAATATGAATAAGGATACACAAATGGAGTTCCAGAAGCCAGTTACCAATAGTTCCAAATTTGGAAAATGGGCAAAGTCCAGATATGAATAGTTGCTAACTGGGGCAAAATTCATGTTGATAACTGGCCCTGGCCCCCTTACCTATATCTGACCAACACTGGTCCATCCAGCCTGAAACATTACCTTCCTCCCTTCAATGCTCATGTATCATTTCATGATCCTTTTGGCAATGTTGTAAAAGTGGGCATGGTCATTGGGTCAATGTCAAAGGTTGAATCCATTGTTGTTCCACAGTATATATATTCCCAACCAGCATTATACACACGATTCCACACACACACACTTGTGACAGATGTGAAGGGCTTCGCAAAATAGTCGATCCAAGTAAGGTTGAAGGAAAATGACAAACATTTGCCCTATTCAGAAAGTACAGGTAAAATTATTTAATCATCAACAGTATTTACTTATGTGGGTAAATGTGGTGCAAATTGAAAAATGTATGTCATGGGTAAAAGTATAGGAAAAAGACAATTTAGTTTTCAATTATTAGTTGTATAATTAAGTAACTTCTTTCATTGTGAAAACTAAAACATCTTACAAAAAAAACAGAACAGAAGTTAGATGAAACCAATCAACACCTTTGAGAACACCTAAGGTATTCTTACAATGGCAATTCCTAGTCAGATCTGAAGGGTTTCCAACAGAATGTGATCAGAGGCTTGTTCGCATTAATTAGTTTGATGAACATAATTAAGATGCCAAAAGCAAATATAATCATTACTTAATCACCACAATCTGAACAAGTCCAACTTAAACACATGCAGAACATGGGTTATGTGAATATGCTATGGGGTGGTTTTAGTATATACCCTCCCTTTGCCCATATCAAAACAAATTACCCTACTCTAACAAGGGTAAGGGTGAATCTCAAATATATACTCCACAGGTAGGGCAAAGAGAGAGTAAGTATCAAATATTTACCAGCCAGGTAGCTCCATGTATCAGCCAATTACAGTTACCAAACACAAAATCTATGAAGCGGTAGAAAATGTTTCACAAATGCCCAAATCATTGGAATGCAAATGGTATGCACTCAGAGGTAATCTGGGAAAACCTCACTGCAAAATGAATGGTCTTGTATTAGTATGGAGCCAAAAAAACATTGGTATCAGATTGAGAGCTAATCATCCTCTTCCACAACCTTTGTGCCAAGGTTTGCAAATCCTTCAGGTGGTACCTCAGCAACAGTCACATATGAGTATAACTCCTCCTTTGCATCCTCATCATCATTTCGTTTCCTTGCAATGCGGACACGGACCCTGGTGGGCACATTCCGAACTCCTCTACTCCAAATGTGTTTGTTGAGTTTCACATCCAACCTCACATCGCTAGTTCCCATGGCCTTCTGAGCAAACTTGCGGATCTCTTTGATGGCCTTGGGAGCTTTCTTCTTGAAGGTGCTGTCATTGTCAATTAGCACACATGAAGATCACTTCAGATCCAGAAACCCATCTCTGAAAATCCTAAAAGGGATGGGGAACACAGCTAGACACACAGCAGTATACTGAGACTATGCTGGCTGACAGTTCCAGTGTATACAGTATAAGCCAATAAGATTGGACTGAACTCCAAAAAAATAGTCAATTGATTATAGCCTTGTCAATAGTGTTATTTTGAGTTCAGTTACTGAAGGATACAACATTGCAGACCATTTAGCTTATTGCAACAGAAGGAGAACCAACTCTTCAGAAAATCACTGGTCAGGATGAAGCCTGCTGGTTACCTCCAAAGGAGCAATACAGACAAAAGACACTGAATGTTTTTTTCATAGAGTACAAGTCCTCTCATAAGCAATGGTAATTGTCTGTATGGTATGACATATCTATGAAGCTGCAGAGAAACCTCCACAACAACAATTTGAATTAAAAGGCAACATGACACTGAGTGCAATTGTGACCTTGTGAGAGTTGCTCACAAAGTGTCAGGCCATCACATGCATCGAGCTACCATGGTTACCAACTGACTTCATCAGCTGCTGACAGTGGGTGTAGATAGGTATGTTATCATCTGCCTGAAATTGTATGTCCTAAGTTTCTCTCACATTTCTTTCTGGAAGCAACATGAAGACTCCATCATCAAATTGGTTAACACTCAAGAGACATGACTAAAAAAGAAAGGAAGAGTTCATACTGTCCTCATTCAAGCTGCAGCAAGCATCATTTCATGGCAATGGAACAACACCACAAGTTCATGTCCCATATGACATCTACCATACGGGACTGTATCATATCAAATAAGGTACACTACCAACAGAACTGAAGTAAGTGGTAGAACACGACCACACTAGAAATCCCTTCTAGGCCACAAGCCACAGAATCCAGATCATCTAAACTAAGGTGCAAATGTTTGGGGAAAAAAGGGGTGTAAATGCTTAATGATAAGGTTGTGACGGCAAGAGCATCAACAGAAACGCATTAAAAACAAAATCCAAACAAACAGAAACATCAAAGAAGGAAGGAAAACAAGTCAGGAGCAATCCAAGCAATCCAAGGCTCTTAGGGTTAGGAGATTAGGGTTTGGAAAGGAGGCAGCGAAAGACGAACAAAGGTGGGAGCTTGGAAAGAGAAAAGAAACCAAAAGAAGAAAAGCCCCACAAGATTATACCAGCCATGCAGACGCTTGTGGAGGTGGATGGTATACTCGCGAGTGACGACCTCGTCCTTGCGGCTCTTGCCCTTGTCCACCATTGCGAATTCCCCGTACAAACGCGCCGCTCTGTGTGTGCGTGTGTTTCGCGAGATGGCTTCTTCTTCGCTCCTTGTCCGGCTCCCAAGTATCCAGAGGAGAGAGACGACTCCACAGCCGTTCGATTCAGATGAATCTCCACATCTTTACCGTCCATTTATCATCCATCTGGAGATCATCCCACATAACCCCAGTGCAATTAATCCATCCATCTATGCACAAATACATCTATAACCGACCATTGTGGGTTAGGGATTTTACAATCAGTTTTGGGCGGTTATCAAAAACAGGAACACAACAGTGTGGGGTGGGTCTTTGATTTTACTAATAACCACCGGATCCGGGTATCTGAACAATCAGAACCAGAGAACTGCCGGTTCCGAGTATTTCAAAACCTCACCGGGTTTCATGAAAGAACTGGCAAATACCCACAGCTTTCTAGGCAGTTATTTGACTTTTTCAAAAGAAATTGAGTATCATAGTGTGCCAATTTACACTGAAAAGCAGCCCATGTTCGGCCTGTCTGAAGGTCGGAGGTCAACCGGGTATTTGATTTTCGATAATCATGATTATAGATCCGAAGTGGGTATTTGATTCTTTATAACTGCAAAGCAGCACCATTGATACCCTGATTGATACCCAGAGAGGTTTGGTGCACCCAGAGGTTGCCAGGGCGGTTCTTAGGGTCCATAACCATGGTTCTCACATAATCAAGGAACTGGTTGTGATATATATGACCAGGATTCTCAAAATAAGTTGCCTGCAAATGACCACCTTCATGACCCACCCCTTCTTTACAGGTTCTTCCATGAAATCCACTGGTCCTTTTAGGGTTTTGAAATAAATGGAACCGCCGGTTCTTTGATCATGAATTTTTTTTAAAAAGCAGAAAAAAAGTTCTCTGAGTCTGACATAATCCAAACCCAGAACTGGCGGTTATCAAAAAAAGAAAATACCCGACCAACACTAGTTCTAACCTGGATTTTTGTTAGGGAGTATTTATACAGATACCTAGTGCATTGAATGCAGGAGTGTGCAGATAGTGCATTAGCTGCAGCTTGGAGACCGGATGGTTGCACAAATGCAGAGCCAGTAGTGTGGGGGCATTGTAGGTAGTGTGCAATCCTGTACTTGGATTCATTTGTGTGTTTCTGCCAAAACCAATTCTTTCAGGTTCAGAGTGTGTGGTACTGGAAAAGATTTTAGTAAATCCACAAATGAGGCAAAACAGAAATATTTTGGAGAGACATTTGGAGGAAGTTTGTAATCAAACTCTAAAATCTTCCCAAAGATTTCTGTACATTGTGCCTGCCACATTCAATCTTTCCTGTTGTTGTGTGGCAAAGCAGCTGGAGGATTAGAGCATCTGGAAAAGAGAGCCAATTGAGGTTTTCCTGAATTGCTGAAACAGATTGTCCTCAGGAACAATACACTCACTCTCTCTTTCTCTATGTACACAAGAATTTCAGCTTCAATTGTGAAGGTTGCCACCATAGTAGTTACATTAGCTAAGGAGCTTGGAAAAAGTGGCAACTTCCAGAGTTTCAGTGACTAGACTTGCAATCCCAACTTCTTTGCATTACTATAGATAGTGACAAGAATTTGAATCTGCTCTTGAAATGCTTTAGTACAGAACCTGAAAGCACCCCAAGATGGAATTAGGCTTCATTCATAGCAGCAGCTTCTTCACATGTAGATGAGGGCAACTTGGAGGTGTTTTCAATTTCCTCTCTTCCCAGCACATATTTGGCTGAAAGGATGTGCCAATCAAGCCTTTTGGTACTTGGGCAGACAAGAAGGAAAACCCAAGAAGGGCATGCACCAAGTCCAACATTTATGTTGGAGAAAATCAGCATCAGCACTCTCACTTTATCTACTGATTTTATGTATGAAATTCATAACAAGCCTACTACTACTACTCAGGTGGCTGGGGATCATGGAAGGCATCAATCCATCAACAAGCAGGTTGATGGAGTGCAAAACTCTTCGGAAAAGATCTCTGTGAGCTCTCAGGGTGTGGAAAAGGCAAGGTGATGGATCTAGAGCAATTGGGTGTTACTGCAAAGTGACAGAACAGAGAGTGGTCTGTTTGCAGCAGCAAAGCTTACCTTGGATGGTGAACTTAGCCCCGGATGGTGATAGCTTTTGGGAATAATTTTGTTGTTGTTGTTGTTTGTGGCAATTCGCTGGTGGTGGTGCTGCTGCCTTCAACCCGGGCTCGTTTCGCAGCAGTGAGAGCTTGCTTCTTCACGAATGGAGCAAGCTCTTCCCAGCTAAGTCCTTGTGGGAGCTCTGGGAGATTCTTGACAGACTCAGGGAAGTTGAGAGGGATTTTTTTCCCGGTATAGTAAATCCCTACATCGTAAGCCCTTGCAGCTTCCTCTGGACTCTTGTAGGTTCCTAACCAAATCTTGCGCTTGTGTGCGGTTGGGCGGATCTCAGTGACCCACTTGTTGAGTTCCGACCTGTGCCGCACTCCTCTGTACACTAAGACTTCCTGCTGTTGGAACTTGGAATTCAAGCCGCTGCCCCGTGATGATCTGCAATTCTTCACCTCAGAGAATTGCTGTTGCAACCTGCCACGGCCAAGTCCAGTTCCTGATCTTCTGTTGTTGTTGGAATTGGATACCTCTTCTTCCTCCTCCTGGGTCGTGCTGTAAGTAGTGCTACTCTCCCCCTTCGTTTCTCGCTCGTACTGATCTACTGGCGGCGAATTGAGATCGATTTCATGATTCTCTAAATCCTTATGCACTCTCCCAGGTGGTGGTGGTGGTGATGATGTCCCGGTTCCCAAGCTCAAGAAGTTTGCGCCCGCGAACCCATCATCAGTGTTGCGCTCCAGCAGCCGCAGCTTTGAACTCGGCAGATTCTCAGCTTTTTTTATGCGTCCTTGGTATCCCAGCATACTGTCAGGCATGGGTACTGCACCGCCGCCGCCGCCGCCGCCGCCGCCGCCGCCTGTTCAGGTTTCAACTTGATGCGCAACAAATGCTCACAACAAAGAGCGAGATTCCGGACAGTAGTAATAGAGTCGACGGCCTTGGCGAAGTCCTGCAAGCGGGTTACAGTGAACACCTCCTCCGCCGTCGTCCCCTCTGAACTGGAAAGTAGCAGCAGCATCACCAAGTTCCTAGATTCTGAAACAAACAAACCTCGTCTCTCCAGCTCCTCCCTCTTGAGCCAGATCGAATCCGACCCAAACCGAACTCTGTCTCTCTCAATCTCTCTTTAAATCTACTGCTATGATACAGAAATTTTGCTGCTGGGAGGAACAGAACATCTTCACCGCGAATCTCTAGAAGATGTTGTTGCTACTACTGGAGGTGGATCTCTATGAACAAACAGTTGATCATCACCACAATGGTTCTTGCCTTATTCCTTGAAAAAAAAAATCTCTTCTGAGCTACAATTTCTCCACCACACCACCATAAACTCCTCCTCCACTTGCACAGATTTCGACCGCAGGTCAAAATTCTCTCCTTTTTTCACACAAAAGAGTTGCAACTGGGGAGCTTGGTCTCATGTGTGTCTCCTTTGTGTAGAGATCTAGTGTCTGTGCACATAATATATGAATATGAATGATATCTTCTTCCACCTCCTTCGTCTTGACATCAAAGGAAAGGAAAAACAACCAGAGGTTACCACTACAGCAATGAATATTCAATCCTACTAGAAAACCCACGCGCAATATACAACTGTCAGATTCGTCTTCTTCTCTCTCTCTCTCTCTCTCGCGCTCTTTCTCTCTCTCCAGAAACTGAGAAGAAATTTCAGAATTTTTATTAAAAAAACATCAGCAGGTGCTTTAACAATGTCGGTTAAAACTCCTGCTAGTTGCATGCAAAGAAAGAAAAAAAGAAAAAGAATGTCGGCAACCCCAGTAAGTCCTCGTTCATATACGCCACGGATCGACGCACGCACATCCATGGAGCACCTCCTTCGCCGCCCTTCTCCCGGCCGCCGGTGACACACCGTAGCCGACGCCCTTGACCGTCCGTGTGCTCCGGCTCGTCGCCCGCCGCACTTGCCGTGTCCGCAAGGTTGGCTTGTTTCTGAAAATGTGTCGAGTTGTTTGTTTTTCATCCTTCTTTTTCATCCACCCCCTCTTTTCATCTCCCTTCCTTTTCTTCTTCATCATCACGCGAGTTTTTTTCGTTGCATCGATCCTCTCTCTCTCTCTCTCTTCACACACTTTTCATCTTCCTTCCTTTTCTGCATCACTCGCAATTTTTCATCTTTCTTTTTCATTCTCCCCTCCTAACTCATTTAGGTAGGGTTTTTGAAGGGTCTCTTCAAATGAAAAAGGGAAGAATGAAAGATGAAAGAGGTCATTTGAAAAAGACCCTAAAGAATGGCATGTGTACCCCTCTAGTTGGGGCTGTGCCCAAATGGGTCATTAGAACAGACCCTAAAGAATGGCCGATGTACCCCTCTAAATAGAACCATGCCCAAACATGTCATTTGAAGAAACCCTAAAGAACGGCTATGTACCACTCCAGCTGGGAAAAAAACCATCCATCCAATAGATGAGAAAACCTTGCTATAAACCATAGAGGGGGGTGGTTGTAGGTGTGTGTGTGTTCTCGTGTGAATGGAAAGAGGGAAAAGAGTGGCATAACAATTTTAGCAAGTTGTAAAAGCACTCTTAGAAATTTCCTAATGTCCATGCATTCCATTGAAAATGAGGGAATGCAGATCACAACTTGGCTCAGGCATTGGACTTTTGCCCCTAAAGCTGCAGCTCTTGCCATTGACTGGTTTCTTCTAATTGGTGCCAAGTTTATGTCATCTCATGTCATGTAGGGAATGGGCTGTAAAAGGGTGATTCTGCAAAGTTGTGCTTACCTCACAAAAGTTGATTGGGTTGTGGTGAGTTTCACATTTTTTATCCTCCACTTAATCTTTTTCAGATGTGCATTGTATGTTAGTTTTTCTTCTTCTTCTTCTTCTTTTCCAATTTTGTGATGTAGCCACAGTGACAATCATCCACAAGAGGTATTGACAAACTTCATCACATTTTTTTCACAAAAAATATCATTTGTATGAGTTGAGGAATTGTTTTGTTGTCAAGTGACGAAATGGACCCACAAACCTGGAAAGTTCAGGTTTCCAATGCAGATCCAAACCTGCCAGGAAAATGCTCACCTGGTGTAAAGCAGCTTTCCATGGCCTACTCAATGGCATTAAAGTTAGGCAGATTGTGCAAATGTGAACCACCGCCCACCAGTGCACCATCCATTGGAAACCATGTGTGACTCAGTTGTCATTCATTCACAACATGAACCACAACTAAGTTACCAAGGCTTTTATAACTGAATCCTATTAAACCCTTATGCTTTCACCTCACATTGAATGTCTTCTCTTAATGGGTAAGTATTGCAGATAAGTAAATAGGGAATGTAAGTGGTTCCTAATGTATATAGGTAAATATATAAGATATATTTGTATCATAAATTTAGAGGTTTAATAAAAAAATTTAATTTAAAAAAATTATTATTTTATGTTTGTATTATTTAAATATGAATGTTATACATTATTTAAACACGAAAATCATGTGCACGATTTTTGTTTGCAAATAAAATTAATAAATATATAATATTTATGTTTAAACAAGACAAATAAACATATGACATTCATATTTATTTCATGTAAACTTATGAAAACTAAATTTCACATAATAATTATTATCAAATCATGATTGATAAAATTTGTGATGTGATGACTACCAAATAGGATAGATATGTAGATACATGTGACAATAATGTAATGAAAAAATGCTTCCTATCCACATTCACCATCCATTTTGTATGGTCCATTGAATGCTTGTTCACTCTTTACTTATAAATTAATAGATTCCAATTGATTAATTGTAAATGCTATATCAATTAGTTATTATTCCATGTTTGTTAATGATTTTTGGTTGTGGAATGAATGTACAATAGTTGGTTCATACCCTTTATTATTTAGAAGCCCCTATACATATATTGTAAAGAGAGAGGGTCCCTTGAGAATATTTTCTAAAGGTCGCCCTTTTCCTTTTCAAACTATCATAAGAATGCGGTAGCCTGGGGGTTAGGGCCTGAAAATTAAAGGAGGTCCAAAGGAGCAGGTCTGCACCCATCATAAAGTACAAAAGGCTTTTCTACTTCAATGGCAAAAGGTTTGCATGTGAATGACGGAAGGTCCATTCAATTGACAAAAGCATAGTCCATGCACGAAGTAACCTTGGAGTACTTTGCATGTAGGGTAAGGTACTAAGGCACTAGGAGTGGGGCATTCTCAAAATGCGTGCCTGGATGTGAGGTGAGAGAGAGAGTCAATTTCAGCTTTGAATTTTAAGAATGTCCCACTCTCCCATTTGGAGGCAGTGTTTGTTTGCTTGTTTTTTTATTCAAATTTGTAATTTAGCGGAGGTGGTGATCATTCACGAGACAACTAAAGCACATGGCTACAAAAGAAAAAGAAGAAAATAAAATTAAAGAGTATCATTATAGATATTATTTGCTATCCTGTTGGAACTTAGTGCAAAAATATGCTGATTTTTTTTTTAAAAATATCTGAGATCTGGCAACTAGAAAGCTTGCAAAACTCTTTTTGTGCCCATTTTCAGAATCAATTTCACCACTGTGACAAAATTTGACCTTAAAAAAATACCTTGCTTCAAGGGCCTTCCAATGTCGACATAGAAAACTCAAGGCGAAAGTGATGTAGAAAGAGTTGGGCAGTCATTTAGGATAGCTGTTCACAATGAAACCTAGTAAAACAATAGATCTTACACCAAAAAGACCTAGGCCAAGAAAATGTCATGAATTAAACATGATGTGAAATAGATCTTCCACGAGGAAGTCCTAGGCCAATAAATCTCATGAATAAAACGTGACATGAAGTATTCTGTTATGGAAGGGGCAGGTGCCCCTTCAGATATACTACAAAATGATTGCCAAGTCTTCTTCACACTCCAACTCACAACACTCTCACATATAAAATCATACAACCTATAGAAGAAAAGAAAATTGAGATCAAAGTATGGTGGCAACTACATTAGAAGGAGCACATTGACTGACAGAACTGTATCCTTGTTTTTCCATCCTTCAAATGGTCTCTACAGGGGAGGACACTAAATCAGCAATGGGTCCTTATTGCAAATGGTACAAAAGTATTGTCTGGTTCTTTTTTTTTCCTTGTCTGCCCTTGGCCCAGACACAAAATTTGGGTCCTGTTTGCTATGCATCTTTTGGATGTTTCATAGACCCTAAAAGACATATATTACACACCCAAAGTGTGTACAATAAGAACACAAAATTTGTGTCTGGGCAGCACCAAGTTGTGTCTGGTGATGACCAGACACCTCTTGGTTGTGTGATTGGGGCAGTCAGGGAAAAAAAGAAACAGACAGTAGTTTGGTACTTTCTACAATAATGACATATTTCTGATTTAATATCCCTCCCTCTAAAGGCCCGAAAAGTAAAGAACAAGAGTGGGACATGTGTGGCTTTAGTATTTTGCACTTTAGTGGATTTTTGCCTTTGCCTTGCTTGGAAGACAAGTTCTCTTTGACAAAAGAAACTCTAGCTTCTAACAACTAGGCAAACAATCCAATAAAAATCGATGATCAAAACCATCACTCGGAAGACAAAATGGAAGGCCAAAGAAAGGCCAAAAGACATGCAGCCCACATGAACCAACAAAGGGAGAGAGCTAGTCCCTCTCATGGTAGGAACAAGCAGGCTACCCTTGATCCTTCTAGGCACTTCCTGTTTTCCTATGCATTTCCCCACCTAGGTCCGTGTAGGTACTTCCTAAGGGGTTTTCTGACCCACCAGTCACTACCCACTAGCGCCCCCATCCACTGGAAACTCATTAGGAGTGGCAGTCAGTTGTTTATAAAAGTGTTCACACTCCACACCTTGGTAACCTATCCTGCAAACTCTACTACCTCCTCCTCCTCACATACCTAGGTAACTAGGTATGTAAGTAGGTATTATATTTGCCCCTCACATTACCCACGGACCTATCCATGTAGCTAGCTGGGTAATAAGTATCATACATAACTGGGTAAAGAATGTAAGTGGTTACCTATTGCCTAGATAGGTAAGTTAAAACTTATGTGAATCACCAAGGTGTCCACTCTCCACACCTTCTCAAGCTACCTATATTGCAAAGTTCCCTACTACTTCCATCTCACCTAGGTAACAACCCATGTAAGTGGGTAAGTATCTTACTTGTTGCTCACATTACTTGGGTAACTACCTATGCAAATGTGCAATAAGTATCATAGGTAAGTAGGTAGGGAATGTAAGTGATTACCTATTACCTTGCTAGTTAAGTATGTAATATAAATCATACTTGATTCACCCAAGGTGTTCACTCTCGACTCCTTATTAATTGAACTTCACTATACTTTAAACCTTACTATTTCTCACCTCACATTACCTATGTAGAGTACTTCTGTATAAGTGGGCACTGAGGGCCACTTTAGATGAGGGCCCAAGGTCCAGGGTCCAATGAAATAGAGAAATCCTATTGGGTGAGAGCCATAAACTGGACCCACAGCCTTTAGATGAGAGTAAAAGACCAAAAAGGGGCTAAACCGACATGGCACCATTTTGGATGGAAAATCAAATGGTTTGAACCAAAACAAAAAAGGAGCTAATTGGAGAGCTCATGATTTGAAGAACCAAGATACAAGGTAAGGTCCAGGGCAGGGTCCAACTCAAGGATTCAATTTACTTCAAATGACTCCAAATTGGTTCCTAGGAATTCAGACCCTAGACCCCATCTAAAGTGCCTAAGTATGATAGGTAAATAGGTAGGGAATGTAAGTGGTTACCTATGACATAGGTATGCTAGTTGTGATCGACCATGGTTAGTGCATGGCCCAATCATGGTCCTAGCCACATGATTGACTGTGGTTAGTGCATGGACTAATCATGGTCCTAGCTGTGATCGACCATGGTTAGTGCATGGCCCAATCATGGTCCTAGCCACATGATCGACCATGGTTAGTGCACCTATCATGGCAAGAAGGAAATTGCTATGTACTCTCAGCAGATCAGCTGCCAGGAACAAATGGAAAAGGAACTCTCCCGGAATGAAATTGGTGTGGAAGTTGTTTTTGTAAATGGGAAATGGGCTTTTTGCTTCATCAGATAGATATACATCTGGTGTATAAACTCAGAACTTGTCCACATGAAGTCCTGCATGCTAGAAGGAGGTATAAGAATCCCAAGCAAGCAATATATTTCGGCTGAATGGGAAAGGGGGATTTGCTAAAAATGAATTTGTACGAATTTTCCAACAGCCAACAAAAGCCTTTGCAACAAGCTGAGCTCATCTAATTTGGTGCCACTAGTGACCAGTCATCCCAGCTTCAGAAAATTTCCAAACGTAAACCGACAGATATCAGCAAGCTAGCCGTGTGGAAGATGCTTAATCCGACTTCTTCCCACCCCCGCAGGCCCGTGCAAAAGAAAAATAGTGTTGAAGATGACTGATAGGTGACGTCGCTACTTGACAAAATTGCAGCACCCGTGGTTTTTTCTTTCCTCCTTTTATGGACCTTCAAACTTTGGAGGTTTGTTTGCCGGCAGATTCTTAAGTCTTCAGATCTAAACTATTTACCAAATGCTGATGTCTTTTGCTGACAGTAGCTTGGCGTCTTCAAGTTGACTGGTAGAGGTTTGAATATTACCGTGTCCACGCAGCTGCAGTTGTTGCAGCTTTCTTTTTTTGGGGGGGTACAGATTAAGTTTTCTACTCTTACTTTTGTGCACCAATTTGCTTGCTGCAGTGACTAATGGGTGTCTAATATTATGTTGAATTTCTATATTTTCAGGAATCTATGATCTTCTAGTTCACTAATTAATATTGTAGCTCTCAAAATTGCTCTAATTAATTTGTCAACCTACATGTCATGAAGTGTGTGACTCTAGAGTCTGAGATCAAGTAGGATGATGCGGCCGCTCCTCGATCTGGAGGATTCAGTAACGGAAAGTTCTACCTGTTCATCAGCACAATCGGTCCGCCGGCAAGTCGGACGTTGTCCAGGTAATTCCTTCAACTTCTACATGTCCTCCGACAGTTCGTGGCAATTGTGACTGGAATTTGTGGGTTCTGCAGGGCTGTACCAGAATATTCACACTGGAAGATGATCCAGCCCGACGGTGGGTTCTAGAGACGCGAACCACCACCGTCCATGAAATATCCGAGGGACTTTCCGTTACCCTCTATCCACCATCTGCAAGCAACCACTAAACCAAAGCTTGCTATGTCAATGATGATGAGAAGGTTCGGCGCACCGACATGGCCTGAGAATTAGCTGGTTTCAGCATCAGATATCAGGCTATGAGTACTACAGATAAGTTTGAGCACATTCGGGGATGGTTCTTGTTCTTCTTCCTTGTGTCAGGATCGCTGCAGCTCGTACCTCTCAGTTCGGATTTGAACACAACCAGAACACAACTGAAGATCGATCCAGTCAAGCTAATCTCAAATTGAAGGACCATCATCAGAATTCTTCATCATCATCATGAAATATGGACTGAAGTTGATTGCCTGGATCAAGAAGAAAATTCTGCGGTGTGATCTGTTCGGACACTCAAGCTTAGCACGTGAACTAGCTAGTGGCTGTTCACGCAACTGGTGCGCGAAGCTGCCTCGGACTGCCGTTGGCTGTGCCTGTAGGAACACCGTCGCTGGCCGTCGTTGCAGCTGTCGTGGTAGCTATTATCGTCCTCTCTTCAAGAGCTGGAACTGTGTCAAAACCAGTGTTGCACGGTTATTTGAATTTATTTTAAAAACCTAACTGGCGGTTATAATTCTTTAAAATTTTCAGAATCCGATAACTCCCAGTTCGGATTTTTGTGAGTAAAATAAGAATCAGAGAACCGTTAACTCCAGTTATTTCAGAAACATCAAAGAATTGGCAGATTTCATGGAAGAATTGGCCATTAGAAAGGAGGTGAGTTTTTTGAATTTTCAAAAACATTGAGAACCAAGGTTCTATACCAATGTACCAGTTTTTTTTAAAGTTCTCAACCCACCCCAGGTAAGTGATTAAATACCCGTTTTAATAACCTGCAGGCATTAGTAGTAGATTTTAATAACCACACAACAATGGTAAAAAACCCGCTCTCTTTTTTTAACCCTGTAGTACACAGACAAGGGTTATAGTATTAGTAAGACATAGTGTGATTCATATTGTAGAAATTTTCTAAACCTAAATCCTTAAACCTTAAATTCTAAAACCCTAAAACCTTCACCCTTTTCCAGCCATAATTTACTTTTAAAAACCCTAAACCTACCTTTGACCCAAACCCAAAAGTTGGCAAAGCCCAAAACACAAAACCTTAAACTTAAAATTATTAAACCTTAAATCTAAAACCATAAACCTTACAAATAATAAGATCCTAAATTGAAAAAAAATACACCTTGAACCATCCACCTGAAAAATAAGTCCTAAGCCCAAGAAAAACTTTTAACTTTCAACTATACATTCTAAAACCCTTAACCCAAAATCCTGAGGTTGGAACTTGGAACCCTAGAACCATAAAGCTTAATTTGGTCATACACTACCAAGTTAGTTGGGTTATACATCTCAAGCTTAATCATGTGTACACATCATGTACCAACCACTTTCAAAATTCAAACACAAAATTGACTTCTTTCATAAAACTTTCACAAAAATCATTAAATGTAGAAATCTAGTATACATAGTTTCTCAACAAATGTTTTTTTTGCAATATCAAAAATTGAAATTGTTTTTTGTGGTTCTTTAAAGAGCATACCGCATCCAATGTTTTTAACAATTGAATAACAATTGTTATGAAATATTTTGCAAGAAAACATGTAATTATTTAAATGTCAAATGTCTTTTCGAACATGCCATTCATCACCTTTTTTTTCTTTCATTCTTTCGGGTAATTTACTTGTTCAACCAAGATTTTTAATAAAAAGGCCTCATTCAGGGTTTTGATCCCTTTGTTTTAGGAGGGATAGCTCCTCACCATATTGTAACTTGTATTCAAGGTATATTAGCAAGTTTATTGCACCCCAGTGTTTGTCCCCCCAACAATTATATAAAGGATTGTGTATGGGGAATGTTGAGATTGTTTTGTCTAGTAGTATTGTCGTCATATTTTTTGCCACTTTTGTCATTGTTGGAACTATGTGGTATGGTTGAACATTTACCAACTTGGTCAATTAATTACTTTGGACAAGTTGATTTGAACACATCCATTTTGATTGCTAGTTAAATTGTTAATGTGTATTAATTGACCAATGATTTTTTTGATCGAAAATCTTTTTGATCAATGGTTTTTTTCATCAACAATTGCATTGGTCAATTACCTCACTAGAGTCAATTTAGCAATCAATTCATCTAGCCACATGTCACCATCTTATACCATCCAAACTCATGTTTGTTTGCCACATGTCAGAACCATAAGCCATCATAATTGTCACATCTCAACATATGGTTATTCATTATTTGCATGAATATGGTATTTTGGCTATTATTGTTTAATGAAACAAATGGAT
>Ga0209611_10002950_pt1 | contig 29795 bp, 27 predicted proteins | sample S1TSphgellanicum_3_FD_187693 | JGI IMG/M metagenome (GOLD analysis project Ga0209611, IMG submission 187693) | Host-associated microbial communities from peat moss isolated from Minnesota, USA - S1T2_Fc - Sphagnum magellanicum MG (SPAdes) (version 2) | ecosystem: Host-associated > Plants > Peat...
GGGGGGGGGGGGGGGGGGGGGGGGGGGGGGGGGTAAGGGTATATGAAGAAAATTAAGAAATGATAGAAGGTACAACCATTGACATTCACATAATATTCTGGGGCTCATAGGATTTTTGAAATAATGAAACTTCATAGTTGAAATTCATTGAAAACCTAATCATTTTCATTATAAAAGGGCATGAAACATTAAGTCTATTGTGGAATCACCTTGACTTTGTCACTTGGTGATGTGTATGGATCGCAAATTTTGTTTGCCCACTTGAAAAGGATTATTGAAAGAACCCATTCTAACCACATTGCTTGCAAAAACCATAGAAACATATAGGTTTTACTTACATTAAATAGTTGTGCAACTATCACTATAATTAACTTTTCATTTATGGATGTCAAGTTTGGGGTTTGATACAATTGCCTTAATGCTGAATTTAATTAATGAAGGTTCCAAGTGTTATAACATGATATAGTGGGATCTTATTTGAATTCCTTTCTCTTTTTCAGTTGGCTTGACAAACTTTGGGAGTGTTCAACTTAGGTGTTGTGGAATGGAGGCTCATAGAAGCTAAATATTATTTCAAGTTGTTCATTTGAGTTGCCTTAACATTTTTTAGGAATTTTTTTGGTTCTGATGTTTTGAATTAAAGTTCTAAGTTTATTTCCTTTGTTTTTTTCAATTGCCTTGGAACAATTTGATGATATTGATTGCAAGAGTTATGTATTGATGGGTTATAGGAGTTGTGATTTAGTTTCCTTTTTCCTTTTCAATTGCCTTATCACATCTTGGGAGTATTTAGTTCAAAATGTTGTGAATTGGAGACCTTGCAAAAGCTACAACTATATATATATTTCTTTTTCAATTGCCTTGATACTATGGTTTGGGAATACATATCGAATAGTGTTATAATTGCAAGCTTGTTGGGGCTATTTAAGTATTATTCATTATTTTTTCAAGTTTCATTATATGTTTTTGAAATATTATTTGATTTTAATATTGTGAATTGGAGGCTTGTGAGGATTGCATTTTTGTTTCCTTTACTTTAATGAGTTGTCATGTTATAGCTCATAATGTTCAAGTTTCATTAAGTATAGTTGTGTTTGTTGTGTGCAAAACATATTTCTTCTTTGGTATGACAATTTTGAATTTGTATGAAGAGCATTGCAAACATGCTTAATGCCATTATGAATTTGTATGAGCAGTATGAAACCAAATATGAAGATGTAAGATACAAGTATTATACCAACATTTATATACCTTAAGTATGAATGCCAAAAAAACTCAATGCCAATATCATATTTATATATAACCCTAAAAACATTCATACCAAGTTTATACCAGTGTTGGGCAATTATCAAATGTTAACATAGTTTTCGAACCGGTTCTCACATTGAGAACTAATTGACACTTTTAAATGTGAGAATCAGATTGAAAATTGACCTTAGGTTCTCACATGACTGAGAACTTGTTATGACAACCGATTCAAATGTATACATTTTTTTTTTTGAAGAATTGGGTAAGTCCTCTCATAGAACTCAAATCCAATTCTCAAATTTTTTTGTATCATTTATTGGTTCCTCTTGTTCTTTTTCTCACTTGAGATTATTACTCTTCTCTTTTTGTTATTATTATTTTTTTCATATTGCTATTACTTTTCTCCCGTTCTTACTCTTCTCCCTTTATTACTATTACTTTTCTTTTTACTACTATTATTGTTTTCCCATTTTTATTGTTATCTCTTTATTGGTATTTTTTTTTAAAAAAATTTCCCCATTGTTTTTTCCTATTGCTGATATTTTTTTCACATGGTGTTGTTCTTTTCATGTGATGAAATCATTTAATTATTTAATTATTTAAACTGATTTTAATTAATGAAAAATTTGATATTTAGGTTGTGAAAATTAGATGTGAAAGCTGATTGTTGTTGTTTATATGAGAACCAACTTATTTGATAACTGGGTGAGTTTCAAAAAAATAAATAATTGATAACCTAACCGGTTCTCACCAACCCAAAAAATATATATATTAGAAAACCAATCAGGTTTTCATAACATCATGAGATAAGTAGAACTGGTCGATTTTCACAAAAAAATGAAAAGCACCCAACATTGGTTTACACCTTGTTAATTCATATGTGAATACATATTTATGCCAATTTGATATGAAAAAAAAACCAATACCAAAACCAATCCGATATGTTAAAAAGCCAATACTAACATAACACTAGTCTGGCATTTGGAAAAACACAAGACAAAATTTGTGCTCTACAAATCTCCAACAACCTTCCAAGGTTCCTCATCCCCTAAGTAGGTAGGTAAATAAATTAATTGGCGGGTAACTACTTACTAATGTTAGGTGGGTATTTGATTTTGTTAATATTGGTTGTTTTAATGGTTTTTTTCAGAAAACTAAAATTCAAAATCAGAAACCATTGGTGTTTACTTGAAAAAACATCATAATTTAAAACCACTAGGTGTCCATAAACAACTATTGACTTTCTAGTTGGTTACTTAACTTTTTCAAATGTATTGAAAAAATTGGGTAATATTATCAACTAGGTATTTGATTTTTTGAGAACTGCAGTTATATATAAGAAACTAGATATTTGATTTGTTTAGAACAATGGTTATAATATCAAAAACCAGGTATGTGACAATGTTGGGTGGTTCTCATTAATTTTAAACAACCACCTGTTTTGGTTCTTTAAAGTAGAGTGTGAGAATCACTTTAGTTTTTCCTTTTTTAGGGGGTTTACAAGAACTGTTATGGGTATTAGATTTTTCCAAAGAAAAAAAATTTGGTTTTCAAGCTCGGTGGTTCTTAGCAATTCAAGAACAGTTAGTTTTTTTGTTAATTCTCAAAAGTCAGATATCAAATATTTCAATATTTTTTTTGGAAAATTATTTTCTTACATTATTTTTTTGACAAAAAAATAGACTTTGAATATATTTTCAACAATTTATAAATCCACAATTTCATCTCTTTCAAAAGCTCTTTCAAATTGTTTTAATTTTTTTTTTAAATTTGCATTTACATCCCCATAAGTTCTAAAAGGTTAGATGGGATTTATAACCAATTCTACAATCATTGGGCCATTTTTTGTTCACAAATATTAATTTTTCATAATTTTTTTATTGTAAACGAAATTAATAAGGATTCTAGCCAAGGAGAAAATCCTTTCAGTTTCTATTTGGGAACCAACAATCCTTAAAATCTAACAAGTAAGAAATCCAACTATGGGAAACATGGCTTCATGTTTGTCCCACCATTGAAAAAGACACTTGATCTCTTCACATCCACTTAATAACACTGAAAAACTAATAATTTTTTTTTAACAAGGTCTTTTGTTGGTTCAATACTCCTTGTTGTCAGTTGAAAAATATCCAAATTGTTGTCATCATCCATTTTTTGATCAACAAAACCATTATTATATTATATCAATGAATGCAAGTGATAAAAGCATTTCATGAGCATAGGATATAATGACATTATATCATATTGTTCAACAATTGCTACTCCTTGATCACAACCAATGAAAGAAGACACTAAATGAAGACTTTTAAATCTTGGGTCCAACATTAGAGCTAACATATTATGTGTTTTTTTTTCATCAAATTTCTTCAAGAAAGAAAGAAAAATATCTAAAACTCCACAAACCTCTTTTCTAATCTTGGAAACCAAACAAATTAACTCAAGTGTTACACCAAAATCCTCTTCCATTAGGGTCTAAAAAGATTGTGCATTTTTTGATTTTTCTCTCAATTTCAAGCTCATGGAAATGGCAAAATGAAGGGCATCACTTAACAACCAATATCTCCTATATTGGTTTAAAACATAAGCATTTACAACAAAGGAGAGACAATCGACAACAATTTGACAAATATGCCATGTCATATTGGATGGAACTCTAGTAGTCATCCTCACTCAACTATGCCTACTATAACAAAGCATTATCACATTTTTTAACTATAGAGCCTCTTGAAAAATAATGATTCTATTGATAAACGTGCAAAAAAATACAACAAGTGATCAATATCTACAGTACAACAAGTCTTTAAAAAAATATTAATAAACAAATAAATATTAAAGTTTTGATGATCACCATGTTTTAACTGGAATGTGTATAATGTATGTGGAAACAAATCTTCATTTTGAACTATTGTACTAGTGTCTTTTGAATACAAAAGAAGTCATCTGTAATGTGCATGATATGGAGAGGTACGTGTGAAGCCAAAAAGGATCATGCTTGGGTCTTTGGAAATTAACTCCAACTATTAAAACCATTCAAAATTATGCAACATGTCTTGCATTCTCCAATTTCAAAAGTGGAACCCTACATCCACATAGTATGTAACAGTATTAGGCGGTTACTAGTAACAAGAACAGACCCGTGGCGGTTATCAGGGCAGTTCTTACTACTTAGAAGCATAGTTTTCAAAAGAACAAAGAGCCAGTTTGATATATAAGCAAGGTTCACAAAACATTTGAAAAAATCAAATAACTGGCCCAAAATGCCGCTTGTTCTTTCGCAGTCTTTCATGATAACAAAGCTCCCAGGTTTCCAGATCTTCATGGCCTGTTCGATAAAGGTTTTCTTTTACCCCCCAACAGAGCACCCTTGTTGACAGAAATTTCTTTTCCCAGGGGCCGCTATTTTCCATTGCTACTAGAAAATTTGGAATGTTAGTCCCTTGAAACTACCTTTAATACCCTGCGAGGAGAATTATGTCCCTATCCCAAATTCCAATATGTGTTCTGTATCTGTAATTGTGTTTCAAGTGAAAGAATGTATTTTCTAATTAGGAAAATCCAAATAAAATTACGATGTACACTGGAAACTTGTTTGAAAATGTTGAAAATTGCAAGCTACGAAAGGAAAAAATTGATAGAAGTTGAACTCCTTACATTCATTTCCATCCTCACAACATGATTTAACACATTCACAAAAATTATTGAAAACAAAATTACAGCCCTGTAACATGAATTCACATTCAGGTTCCACTTTCTTGCATTCACAACAAATCGGTAGGAATGAATGAACCTTTGAATGTTGCCTAGCTAGTAGTACCTATCAGCTTTCCATAATTGCTGGCCGCAGGCTCTGCAGAATGGATGCAAGTGGGTTCCCGTGCACTAGAGCAGCCCCTGAGCGTTTCGGGCACACAACAGGAATTTGCACAGAACACGAGAGCTCAGCTGTCTACAGAAGTTTACCGTTAAATTGAACCAGATCCTTTATGATCTGACAAGCATGATCATTACTGCACTACAATTCTGTGGTCGTAAGGAAAAATAGCGTGTTCTACAATTTCTGTCCCAGGGTGCGCCTACCCTTTCTCAGACTTTGCATTAAGTTCCACTAAGTTCCGCCAGCAACACCTTAAAAGTAGCGTTTTTTTGTACTGACGAAATACAAAATTAAGAATATGTGATTTTTAAGGTTTTCAGTGGGCAGAAATGAGGAAAACAATAATATTAATAAAAATAATCCCCAAATTTGCATATTTAGTTTCATTGTGAACCCAAAAATACAGAAGGATGATTAAAGAAACACACAACAGGAGCTCGCACAGAGCATTAGAGCTCAGCTGTGTGCAGGAGTTTACGGTGAAATTGCCCACTTCTTTATGATCTGACAAGCATGATTACTGTTGCACTACAAGTGTTTGGTTGTAGGGAAGAATAGTCGGTTGTACAATTTCTCTACCAGGGCGCGCGTATCCTTTCTCCGACTTGGTATTAAGTTCCACCTCTGCAGCACCTCAGAAAGCAGCGTGTTTCTTACTGGCAAAATTTAAAGCTAAGAAAGGTTTTCAGCCTGCAGAAGTGTGGAAAATAATAATAGTAATCTCCAAATTCGAACATTTAGTTTTCATTATGTAGCCAAAAATGTAAAAGGATGATTAAAGATTAATACTTTATTTCTGGCTTAAAGCCACACTTGGCTAAATCTTCTGAGGGATGATGGTCACTTTTTCTACATCTTCCTACCAACGGTAGCCAGTTTGGCGACCAACAAAACTCCGGAAAAAAAACACTGCTCAGAAGATGAATGCAAGTCGCTTCTCTTGCATCACTCCTGAGGCGTGTCCTGCAAACAAAGAGTGAAACTTCTGTCGATGACATCTTGAGCTAATCTTCTCTCTCTTCTCCGACAGACATGACTTTCAGTGCAGTACAATTATATCGTTGAGGAAAAAAAACTTGGGTCCTCCAGTCCATTGCTAAGGCGCTCAACATCATTCAAGTTTGACATAAATGAAATGAATTAAATCATTAAATTAAAATTCAGAGAACGAATGGAACTTGGAAATGGTTTCTGGTGGGGCAGAGTGAACCAGCAGCCACCAATGCACCAGTTGGCCGTTCTGTCCACTGGATGGGGTGCGTTTTTTCCTTTGGCGCAAGATGGGGTTCATCACAGTCCATTTCTTTTTGCAGCAACCACTGTACTTTTTTTTTTTGGTTCTTGGTCGTTTTTCCCCTGGACCTGACCTGCCACCCAGCTCACTTTCCTAACCTCTTAAGTATTGCACCAACCTTGGTACCTTATTTATTATCCCCTACTGACATAGCTACCCTAATAACTAGTTATTCTATTGACCTAGCGACCTAGCTACTTTACTAACCACCTACCCTGCTAACCTAGCTACCTTATTAAATATATACCCTACTAACTTAACCAATGTATTAACTATCTACCCTACGGACCTAACTACCCTACATACACAACCACCTTATTGACATAAGTATCTTACAAACTTAGTCACCTTGATAAGGTAACTTGTTTTTTATGTACTAACTTGTCTATCTACCTAACTACTTATCTATCTATGCTTTTTACATAGCCAAATACCTAATTAACTATCTACTTTTTTTTTTCCACCCCACCCTACCGATCAATCCTACCTATCAATTTATTAATGTTTGCCCTAGTTTATGGATGATGAACATAGGTCTCCATATGTAAATATTATAAAAAATTTATAATGGAAACAATGTCATAATTGCAGCCACTTTGGTTTAGTTAATGCATATTTTATTAAATTTTGTTCACCAAATTTATTATTGAATGGACATTACAATACATCTTTTCATGTAATTATTATAAATATGTACTATTGGATTATGATTTAAGTTTAGGGTTGGGACACATAAATTAATTAATAAGTTTTTCACAAATGTATAGTAATTAACCTAAAATAGGCTAAATTTGGGGGGAAAATTTTAAGGTTTACACATATGTGAAGTAATATAATTGCATTCTATATCTTCTTCAAAGATAGTGGAAAAAATTAAGTTGGAGGGATCACACAAAAGTAAAAGACATATCTTTTCTTTTGGTTTTGTATTTATTTGATTGTTATTAAAGTATTTTCTTTTAGTCAATAAATATTTATAGTTTAAAACCTTTAAACTTTGGATTCTAAATTTTTTCCTATGTTCTTTTAAATTTGTTTATTTTGCATTATGTAATTTGTATAGTTTGTAAAGTTGTTTGGGTTTAGGGTATATATTTGGACTTTTTTTTGTTAGGGTTTGTATAGTTAGGGTTGTAATAAGGCTTATGGCAAAATATTATTTGGATTTTTAAGGTTATGCTTTATGATTTAGTGTATAGGAATTTGGTTCATATATTTTAGAAACTAAGGTTTATACTCTAAACTTTGCTCATTTTATTGGTTTTTGATCTTATCACTTGTTTAAATTTATACCATAATTATGAATCTGTTTTGTTTCCATATGTTCCATAGTTAATAGAGTTTAATATTTTTTAACCCACTTTTGTATGAGTTGTGATCTTTTAGGGTTGCATTTTCAATTAGGGATTACAAACTTTGGTGGAACATTAACATTTTTTATTCCTAAAGGTGGGCATTTGTTTCTTGTTATTTTTATTTTTATTTTTGTTTATATTTTCACAATTCAACCTCTTTTCATTTCCTAATTATTGGATATAAAAAGGGCATTAATAAATATATAACCATAAATAAAGGTTTTATACCTTTACACAAATATTTCATATTCAATATCTTTTTGTAGTTTGATTTTTTCATACCCATATGTGAATAATGCATTGACTCCCCACAACTAGTGTGGGTTTTATGGCCCAAGGTAGGTATTGCATTTTGCACCTCTTAAACAGTGTGCATTAATTATCATTATGTGGGTATTACTAAATGGGGTTTTTAAACATTGTGGGCTTAAGGTATAATTTGGGTATTGCATATGTGAACATTCCAATGATGGAAGGTTTAATAACTCAATGTGGGTATTGCCAAAATTTGTTTTAGTATATGGGTTCATAATGCCATGTATGTATTGCATTTTGGGTTTTTGTTCAATGATGAATGTTTATAGAATTATAAATTATCTTGGTGCAGGAATTTGTCCTATTTCCTTCAATCATGGGAAAGATTCCAAAGTCCCATTCCATTCATGTCCAAAACCTCACCAAGTCCCCTTTTTCAAATAAAGACTTGGTGTGGAGGTCCGGATTACGCCATGGAAGGCAAAATAAAGTGACCATTCAATTTGCTTATGTTCCATATGCTCACATCTCGGAATTCTTGGGAGGTGAACAAGGGGATATGAGCACCCATGTGGAATGGAATGGAATTTTTACGAAAACTTTCCAAGCCAAACAGATGTCAAACAACCAACTATCAAAAACCACCCCGGGCATACGTGGTAAACATTTATGGCATTAACCTTTTTTATTTCTTTAATTCATATACCAAGATGTAATCATTTACATTTTGAAAGTTTTTTGGTCTAGGTATTAGTGCGGATATGGACCAGAGGACTATCAGAAAAATTCAACTCACACTCGATCTATTAAGCAAGGATGCCTAGCGTCATTCTCAATCAAACGTCTATACACACGACCTAATGTGGCTAAAATCACAATTTATCAGAAGGCCCATACACGAATTGACGGGTCATTTACACATGGTGAACATGACCCGGAATCCATTTCTCATATGTCTCGTTATGCTCCACGCATGTCACAAGCATTGAAGGACCACATATGGGCCCAACTAAACTTAGGTTACACGACCAAACAAATATATGATAAGCATAAAGCAATTTGGTGGGAACGTGTGAATGCGGGTCAAAGCATGACACGAGATGATTTCATTCGGCTTCAAAACATTGCATATTTGGATCGAAAACATAAAAAAGGGAGTTGGCGTTTACACACCAACCCTACAATTTCAATTCGGTCTTGGGTTTTCCAACATCCGGAAGATGTGTTTTTTTTCCAAGATGTTGGTGAAATCAACAGGACTCAAGTCCCATTCACCATAGGTATTCAAACATCAACTAAATGTGAGTCCATGCTATCATATGGTCACAATGGTGCCATTTCTATGGATGCCACATTTGGCACAAATGACATGAAATTCCATCTATTCACCTTCATGGGGTTTAATGATCATCGCACGGGTGTCCCTTTAGCTTGGATCATTATAAGTAGGCAAACAGTTCAAGATTTGATCGAATGGTTGAAACCATTAAAAAACAAGATGTTATCACACATGCCACATTGGAAACCATCTTGTTTTTTCGTTGATGATGCACCTCAAGAATTGAAGGCATTATGGTTAGTTCTATACCTAGGACCCACTTTGTATTTATTTCCTTATATGTTATTTGATATCTTTCATAAAATTCTTGATTACTTCAAATGCATTTTCTGTTATACTAACCCCATCCACTCTTGGAGATTTTATTGCATGTGTCCTTATTAGGGTCATATGGGGTATGGACAAGGTTCCCATCTACCTTTGTTGTTGGCATGTTCTAAAAGCATGGTGCTTACATGGTACTAAAAAAATAAAAAATGTGGAAGTGCGGGGTGGAATCCTTCAAGACCTTGATGATGTGATGTACATGTCCATCAATCATGTAGAAACAATTGATGACTTCAAAGAGCGTGGGAGGGTTGTTGTGAGAAAAGCCTTCATAAACATAGGTCTGGTGATAGGTGGACAAATTATTTCTGGACTTATTTCCATCAGTTTGGTAAGTGTTAATATTTATCATGGTTTAGTATTCAAAATTGTTTTGTAATAATGTTATTCATCCTTGTGCATTATGTTTATGTTTGCAGAATTATGGATGGTGGGTGTTCGAAGAGTGCCCCATTCCAACCAAGACACCCAAATGAACATTGAATCATATCATGGTGCATTGAAACATTAGCTTACTCTTGACACAAAAGGCCTTAAAGGGCATAGGATTAACTGGATGGTGTGACGATTAACAACAACCATTGCACGCCATTACATGCCACATTGGAAATGAAAAAAAGGGGTTTCATAAAAAACAAAGTTATGTAGGCCATTATTACACAAAGTGTGGAAAAGGCAGCCCTTATTCCACTCACCCATGTGTACCAACCAACCTTTGAAAGTGATGGAACTTGGGGTGTATAAAGCCAATGCCTTCCCAATGTTATTTACGCGGTGAAATTCCCATTCACCGAAATATCTTGTTACACATGTGAATGGGCATTGCAAGGGAACATGTGTAAACACCAAATTGTGGTCATTCTCACATGCACAGACATTTCTCAAGAGGATATCATTCATTACTGTGAACATGGTATGGATCACATTGTGGAGGGTTGGGTCACATGTTTGCGGACCCACGACATATTCCAAATGATATGGAGTCCAATGATGATGACGAAAATGAACATCTTGAAGGTGATGATGGGATCATGGAATTTGATGGGCTCATGAACATGGAGCAAAATGATCTCCGTATGGGTGCCATTGTAGGATCTAATGACACAATAAATTCATCAACCCCAATGGAAAGGGCTTTTGCACAATTGGTCACTACAATGCAAGAGATCACAAATGAATGTAAAGAAGGCGATGTGACATTTTGTGAACATGCCACCTCACACATGAGAGTATTGGCATGTAATATTCGTAACATACGAATCACAAAGGCAAATGCAATTTCACACCCAAGATTGGTGTTACACCACGTAGAAAATGGAATGGGAAATAATGTCAAACAATTCAAAGATTGGCATGAAACAATGCTCAATCACACAAATGTATGTACTAAACGATGTCATGAATAAATGTCTCAATTACTAATCAAAATTGTTACCATTGGCATTAAAATTTTTGTTTTACAATCAATTTTGTAGGAGGAAACCATAGCCCAAACACAAAAAGTGTGAAATGCAAAAACACAATGATAGTGATAATATTAGTGTTGAATGCAAATATTATAACTAGGCCCCAAAATCCCAGTTTGTAGAAATAAGTACAAGTGCAAATATTACAATTAGGCCCCAAAATTCCAATTGGTAAAGGTAAGTGTGGGTTTAGGTATTGCAATGAAGCCCCAAAATTCCAATTGGTAAAAGTAAGTACAAGTGTAGGTATTGCAACGAAACCCTAAAATTCTAATTGGTAGAGGTAAGTATAAGTTCGGGTATTACAAGTTTAAATGAAGAATCAACCTTAAATGCAATACCCACGTTTCAAAAAAAATCCATCTAGATGGTTTGGATACCCTTACGTGAAGACCTAGCCCTAAACACAATACCCACATGCAAAGTCATTTTGAAATAACCCAACCCTATATGTAATACCTGCATTCAAGGTCACTTTGAAATTACACATGTGGGGTTTAAGCCTCTTTAAATGAAAATCCTACCCTAAATGCAATACCCGCATTTTGGGTCACAAAAATAACTAGTTCATTTCAAAATATTATGCTAATAAATGTGTGTATAGAGGTTGGGGTTATTGATTAGGAGTTCCATGATTTTTACTTTGTTTCATTGAATTTGAAAAAAGGTTGTATTGTTTGTGGAATAAATAATACAACAACAATTGTGATCAAACTTATCTTGGTGTAGGAATTTTTCATGGAAATTTTGAACTAGCAATCTATAATGTGGAATAATTATCTTAAATAGTGATTTCAATAACTTATTAAAAATATATATAATTAAGTTAATCAATCAAATGTTAGATTAATCAATTTGATTTTTAGATCCAACTTTTTATTATCCAAGTAAATAAAGTTAAACCAAATGATTAGTTAATTATTTTAAATAAATAAATGATTATTTAATTCTTGATAATTAATCATTTAAATTATTTGAAATAGTGGTCTATTAATTATTTAATTATATGACAAAATTTGGTGATAATTCATTAATTATCAAAAATATTTTACATTAAATTGGGGGGAAATTTTTAAGGTTTAGACATATGTGAAACAATATAATCATTCTATATCTTCTTTAAAAATATTGGAAAAATCTGGTTGGAAAGATCACACAAAGGTCAAAAGCAAACCTTATGTGAAAACCCAACCTTAAACATAATACAAAGTTTATTGAGATCAAAAAATTAAAAGTTCAAGCTTAAAATTTCTTTAAATATGTTCATATTTATGTTTTTTCCTTTTTAAAGTTGTAAACTCATTTCAAAATAAATAAATAAATAAATATTCTAATTTAATAAGATTTTAAACTATGTTTATAAAAAAATTAAAGCACATAATTTTTCTATTTTTTTTTTGGTTTCACATAGTAATAAAAATGATCTTTCCCATATATTAATCCTATGTTTGATTGAAATTTTATTTTATACTTTTTTGATACATAATAAATAATTTATTGGTTAAAATAATCAGATAGTGGGTAGAAAATATTATATATTTTATACATATATAACACAAGTCATTATGTAAACTTTATTTTTTATGATGTATAATACTAGTTTAAATATTGGTCCAAATATATTGTTATTTATAACACATTATATATAAATAATGATATTATGAAATTATACATTTCAATACATATTTATTTAAAATTATATATATATATATATATATATATATGGTTTTATGTATATTGCAATTATTTTTAATGAAATTTTTTTTTAATGTGATTTTTAAAATTCCAAAAATATTAATAGCTAGGTATGAAAATGTTCATAAATTCTTAAAAGCCATGCCAAAGTTTGTGTGGATTTGGAAGCTTTGTGAAGGCTAAGTTGTTATGTAATGTTTTCGACACCTTCAGAAGTTGAAACATGACTCGACTATCCAAAAAACACAATAGTGTTCATTAAAAAAAACCAAGACTCTATAGCCTTGACAAATTACTAACTTCAACAAAAGCTCATTGCCAAGGTTGTAAGATTAACTAAAGTGTTGACATTGACCAAACTAAACAACCTAGCCTAAACATGAGTAATAGGTTAGTAAGCTACTTGTTAAGTAACCTAATTAACTACCTAATAGGCTACCTACGTAATAGAGGCCAATTATGTAGTTTATTCATTAGTGTAGGCCTTTTAGGTTAATATTTTAAATAGTTTATGTAGGTATTGAAGGCGGTTGAACTTATTTAGTAAACATATTAGTTATATAGGTAGTTTACTAGCCTAGGCCATGTAAGCCTAATAAGCATTTATGATGGTTAAATGTCTATTCCTTATTATATTATAACATAATAGATTTGAACTAAAAAACTTTATTAAAAAGAAAGCACATTTTTTCATATAATTGTTATAAATACATATTATTGGATTATGATTCAAATTTAAAGCTTGGGAAACCCTAAATTAATTAACAATTTTTTTACAAGTCCATAGTAAATAAAATAAACCTACGGTGCATTTTAGGGGGAATTTTACATGCAAAATAATGCAATATATATTTTTAAAGAAAGTGAAAAAAATCAACTTGGAGATATTAACAAATGGCTTAAAACATACCTTTTTAAAAGTTTTGTTATAGATTTTATTTAATTATTAATAAAATTAAGGCTAAATTTGTAATTGGTGAAAGTAAGTATGTGTGTGGATATTGCAAAATTATATGAAACCTTAACCCTAAATGTAATATTTACATGTAAGGTCACTTTGAAATACCCAATATGTAGTTTGGGTGGGCCTTTGAAAGAAAACCAAGGCCTAAATGCAATACCTACATGCAAGTTCATACTGAAATAATCCATAAGTGATCAATGCAAACCTTATGTGAAGACCCAACCCTAATTGCAATACCCGCATGTAATGTCATTTCAAAATAACTAATAAGTGGTTTGGGTATCCAAAATATGTTTTTTTATAAACTTAAATTAATTATTATTTTGAATTAAGTTTATGACAAGATGCGAGTTTTGTAATGAATAAAAAAAACCAACGACTATTATGGGACCTTATATTTGGGTATTGCAATGAATGTAAAAACCAGCGAGTATTATGGGACCCATATGGGGTGTTGCAATGAATGCAAAAAACCAACGACTATTATGGGACCCTATATGCAGATATTATAATGAATGAAAAACCAGTGACTATTATGAGACCCTATATGCGGGTATTGTAATGAATGTAAAGACTAGCGACTATTACGGGATCCTATATGTGGGTATTGCATTGAATGTAAAGAACCAGTAGCTTTTATGGGACCCATATACGGGTATTGCATATTTGTAAATGGCCTTATGAAAGCTATAATAGAAAATGATGTAAGTATTATATGTTTAAAATGTGTGTATTATTTTAAAAGTTTTTAGGTGATGTGAATCTTATTACATTAGACATAAGTATTACACAATGTTCATTTTGATATTTATAAACCCTATACAAATTAATGTTACCTATTCATATGGGCCTATTTAAGGTTTGATTCTTACATCTTTAATATTAAGAAAATTATGACAAAGAAGACATATATGATTAACCATATACCCATCAAACAAATGTGACTAGAAAAAAATATTATATTGATAAAAGATGTACAAAAATGGGTGGATGAAAAATTGCTAAAGGACCCAATGAAAAAAAAGCTTCCCCATAACATATCACAGGACTAAAGTTCAAAATTGGGTACTCCAAAAAATAAAAGGCCTGAAAAAACCTAGCTAACTATATAAAGTGAAAACCTTAAACCGTATTACTATCTATAATCTCGTGTTTAGTTCGATAAGCAATTGTTGCATTTGCAGCCCTTGCTACATGATGAGCAGTGTAGAAATGGCGGCATTACATTTTAACCTGAACTACATTTACAACAAACTCTTCCTTTATTGTCTCCTCAACCCTATAAACATCCAAAACCACCAAATTAAACCCTAACACGCCTTGGATGAAACAAAATTATAAAAAAACAATAAACATAGATTATTATTCTTTATTACCTTCCATGAATCATTTTAGATTCATGAAAATTCAATACAGTTGTCAACTATTTTGTTTGATTTGTTTTACTGGACTCTTGATCCCAATTTTTTACATCCCATGCCTTTTTCAATTCTCGTGCATATACACAACGAATGGATCAAATGATCTCTTGTAAATCTTCATTTTTTTCCATTCGTGATGTTGCATCTCGAGCCACACTTCCCACGCCCCAGGCAGCCAGACTCAACACCTACAATAGTTGCTCCGAAGCTAATTTGACTAAAGCTGGTTTTGGGAATGGTGGAAATTGTTTTGCAATAATTACTAGCTTTACCCACTCCTTCTCTGCTTTGGCACGTGCGTGATTAGTAACCTTTTGATCATTCCGCCTTTGCACAACCTGAACATTTCCCAAGATGCGAGCATTCATTTTAGCATGGTTTTGATGTTGAGGACCTCCTGCAGAAGTTGAAGGCCTCCTAGGTTTGGCCTTTTCTGCCACCAAGCCATGCACCTCCTTCAAATGTTTAGTCAACAACCATTTGGCACAATATACGACAATGCAAGTGCCAACTTTGCACTTCCATTTCGACCCAACCTTTGTCCATTCTTTGTCCTTCCGAACCAAATTAGGCGGACAAGGAAATGCTAATGACTGAGAAACCTGGTTGGTTTCAAGTTCCAAACCTAAATAAAAAGATATCAAAAAGTAAATCATTACTTTGTAATTAAAAAAACCCTAACCCTAAACCTAAAACCTTGCACATGAAATGTTCAAAAACAAAATGCAGGTATTGCAAAACATAAAATCACACAATTAAATATAATTCCCACAAACTTTAACTACTTTCAGGTATTGCAATAAAAAAATTTTGACAAAAAAAATCCTGCACCTTCCATCAAATGATGGAAGGTGCGGATATAATTAAATGTAAAAGACTTGTATAATTTCTTTTATCTACATATAATTTAATATATGTAAATTTTAAAACAATCTAACTCATCATTTTTCAATCAAAATTTTCAATCTACATTACAAATTGTCATCCTTATTAACTTTAATCCACATAGATTGCTTACTACATCAATTTTCAATTTTCATTTCTGATGAAACAACATTTTGTTCTTCAAGTCTCAATTCTAATGGAGCAACATTTTGCTCAACAATTACTTCATGTCAAAAAACAACAATTTGCAATTGATTTGTTGGAACAACATTTTCCTCGGCAATCACCTGATCTAATGAAACAACATTTTGCTTATGAACTTCCAAATCATCATCATCACTTTTCTTCAATCTCCTTTTCCTAGCCATTATAACCTTCAACCTAAACAAAAAAGCCCACCACTTCATTGTTAATTGTTAATTCTAATGAACTAAACCATAAGGACCAACAAAAAAAAGAAAAAAAATCACCAAATGTCATTGCCTTCTTCACATCGTCACCACCACCATAGAAGAAGGCGATGACATTATTGCCGTCACCTTCTTCGTAGCAAAACCAGCAAAAAGGCGCAGGTCGCCAATTTCTTGCAACAAAGCCATCAAAGAAGGTGACAGAAGTTGTCGTCTTCTTCTTTTTTGCTACAATGGAACCACAGCAAAACAAAACCAGAAACAACTTTGCGCTGTAATAAAAAATTAGATAAATAAATAAAACAGAAACTTCCGTCGCTTTCTATTTTTTTAGTTTTTCCTCTTCGTTTTGGTACCATCGGCTTCTGAGCTCCAACAAAAAAAAAAGAAAAAGGAAGGCGACAATAGCGTTGCTGCCGTCGCCTTCTTTGTTGCGTTGCAACAAAACGAAAAAAAGAAGGTGACAGTAGCTTTATTGTCGTCACCTTCTACACTCCAAAACAAACCAAGAAAAAAAGTCATTGACAGCTGCCGTCGCCTTCTTCGTTGTGCTACAACAAAAATAAAAAGGCGATGGCAACGTTGCTGCATCAAAACGAAAACAGAAAGCGATGGCAATAAACTACCATTGCCTTCTACGATGTAAAAAAAATAAAAATTTAAAAGGTAACGACAACGTCGCCTTCTTTTTCTTACTATAACAAAACCAAAAAAAAGGTGACGGCAACAAAGCTGCTGTCGCCTTTTGCGCTCCAAAAAAAACCAAGAAAATAAGGTGATAGTAGCTTCTTTTTCTTGTTGCAACAAAACAAAAAAAAGAAGGTTTTTTTGCTGTGTTACAACAAAAAAAAGAAGAAAGAAGGTGAGGGAGCTTACCTTGAAGCTTGAAAGCTCTCGTGTTAGGGTCCCACGTTGCCTTTCGCTTGGCTCTCGCTCCAAATGGCTCCCGGCTCTAGCAATGGCGATCCGCTTCGTTTTCGCTCCAAACAGCACCCAGGCTTTGGCTCTGGTGATGGCGATCTACTCTACTCTAAATGGCTCCCAAGCTCTGGTGATGGGAGGTAGGAGGGGGGAGGTAGGAGAGAAAAATTTTGGGGCAAAGTAGAGGCGAGGGAAAAAAAAAAACTTTGGGTAAGGAAGATGTGGTTTTGGTTCATCCCCAAAACGGCTTCAACGGCCTCATCCTCAATCGATGCATTTGTGGTTGTTGGTTCACTCCAATCGTTTCTGGTGTATCGCTGCACATGTATGTTTGATTCAAAACCTGACCATAAACGTGATTTCAAGTGCAAGATAATTATGTAGTGGTAGCAGAAAAACTATGTGGATTCTCTAGTTCTATACTAGGGTTGTTCGGTTACGCATGCAACTTAACAATGTGGGATATTTGCAGAGGTAACAATAGTTAGTTTCTAACAACTCATCATGATTTTCATCAGCTTTGGTGGAAGCTCCAAATTGTGAATGCCCATCTACAAAATAAACACAAAGTAAGTGGAAACTACCATCAAGGATTAGACCACTCTTAGAATCATAATAGTATCTACAATTAGGGATTTAAGACAAGGATTCAAGCATATGAAAGGAATTAAATAATATTAAATTAATTCAAGAAATGAACTAATAACATGCATTCATTTCATGAATTAAACAAATTAGGAACCTCCATCAAGAATTACATTAGGATTTACTTCAAAAGTTGAACAAATTAGGAGCCTCCATCAAGAATTACTTCAGGAGTTGAACAAATCAGGAACCTCCATCTGGAAAAAAATCTTGATGGTTCCTTCCAACATCCATCCCAAAAAAATTAGAGGAACATATCCTCTAAGCAAAGGAGTTGGGTGGGAATGGTCTCCTAAAACTCATGACTAAGAATAAAAGACATGGAAGGGGGATGAGGGTATTTGCCTAAAGGCTGGAACTCATGACAAAAAGTTGAAAAAATGGTAGGAATCACATGTTGAATCCTAGGTCAGGATGTACATTTCTCCTTCAAGAAGTGGATTTCACATATGGTTCCTTCCAATTTGTGCCATAGTAGGACACTAGCTTGAAGAAAGTTAGAAGATTGCAACTATTTCCTCAAATTGGCACTATCAAATAACATTATGAAGTTAATGAATATGACCTAGGGAAAAATTGGTTGGATACTAACAACCCTAGGTAGGTAAAGAAATCCTAGGTAAGCATTGAAACCCTAGGTACCCACTAAGTGTGCCACCTATTTTACCTATCTAAATAGTTAACCTTTTACATTCCCTACCTAAGTACCTATGACACTCACCCACTTGGGTATCCAGTTAACTACATAATTGTGAGGTGAAAGTAAGAAGCTTCACTTTGCAACTACTAGGTTACTGAGTTGTTGTTCATCTGCTTGGGAGCTCACCTGTGGTTGACACACAAGTGAGTTCACTACCAGTTCCAAAATGGATAGTGCACTGGTGGGTTTAGGGGTTTAGGGTTATCTACCCATTGGATACTCGTGCACTATCCACACAATCTCAAGAAATTCAGCATGTGGCAAATTCAATTGATGAGAACCAATTCATGAAAACCGTCCGGGAACCTTAGAGGCCAAAATTGGTAAGGACAAAACCACCCATATCCTGCAAGCCATGTTACCAAGAACCAGACTACTGAAAACTTTCTTAGAACTTGGGAAACATGCCAACCACGGATAAATCCCCTCTTTAAGATAAAGCTTCACTTTTGGGGGTAGCTACTAGTTACCAATGTTGGCGGGTATTTGAAACTTCACCAAACCCTCCTTAGCAGCAGCGTTTTTTTTCCCTTTTTGCCTTGTGGCATAGGTGGCAACGGCAACCAAAGTGTGGATGTAGAAGTGGCAAAAATTGCACTTTTTTGGAAGACCAAAAATGGCTATAGCCATTATATTCAAAGTGGCTTTGGGCGATTTCTAAAAAAAGTTTAGTGCTCCTATTCACACCCATTATTTATACTTGCTATATATGTTCTAGCTAATACATTTCAAAAACTATTGTATTCTGTCTACTCAAATTGCTTAGGTCCTAATTATCTGTCGAAAAACATGACATGTAGAGTGCACAATAGCACCCATACCAAATCTAGCTACATCCAACACTTGCTACAACCATGGAAACCATGAACAAAAAAAGTATTAATAAACTTATTCATATCGACCAAATATAATAGCTATCATAACACTTGCCCAATTCTCAAATGTTGTTGCATAAGGAAATGTGTCCAATGTGAAAGAAAATTGTGCATACATAGGAACAACCAACTGCAAATGTGGATTTAAGTGATTTCACATCTTGCTTTTTAGAAATGAAATAAAATTGAAGCATTGTTCATCCTCAACAAATACCAAAGCATGCTTCATAGCAATCTCGGCTAATTTTAAATACTTTGGAAAGGTATGGGACAAGATGAAAAACATTGATCACATTCCACAAATAAGTCAAAGGATTCACAATTTGTGGATTCACCTTGTTAGCTACCAATGCCACCACTTCTACCATTGCCTGAGAAGTATTTGATGTCATGGTAAGTTTGAAAAGTCTTTGTTGTGCATCTAAATCCCAACTTGAAAGAACAACAAGTACCACTGAAGCAAATTTGCCATTTGTTTGAACTCTATATGTGTGTTCACTACCATAAAAGTCCATCGACACCTCCAAATGCCAAGGAAATGTCATGTTTGCATTAGCTTGCAGCAAATATTAGGGATAAACAATTCGCATGGCATCTAATATTGTCTACTCAAAAATTGAACATCAAATTTTTCAATCAACCCAGTGGATGTCTTTGCCATTTCCAACCTCAATCCACACTCCAAATTTTTGCAAAATTAGATTTTTACTTAAATTTAAACCTTTATTCCCATATAGTCAATCCAAACAAAGTAAAAAAATGATTCTATAACTAATGGAATTCAAACAACCTTTGGCTTCACAACAAACCAAATTCATGATGAAGATTTTAAAGTTAGAACCTTACTTTTACATTTAGCTTTTACATTTAGGCAGCCTATGTCACTAGAAGTGCCACACTTGTTTTTGAACATATGGCACCCCTATGTGCCTATATTTTCTCCTTGTTCAATAGGAAAGCAAGGTGTTTTATGGAATCATTGTTATAGTTTGTGACCCACTTCATGTGAATTTGCTAATGGTCACATACCATCAACCCATTCCATGACCAAAACTCATCACCACTAAAAATTATGTTGCTAATTTGTACAACTAACCTTGGCACACCTTTACTGTTGTAATGAAATCGAACATAAAAACATTTTCACCTTTGCACAAACTTCAACAAAGAACCAATTGCTTCCATCAATGGAAGCACAACAAGTCCAAGGAGAATATGCATGTTTGTGAAAAGGTCCAATTGACTTGAACAAAAAATTCCATCAAGTTGAAAATTTTGAAAATTAAATAGATTGATGCAAACTAGATTCCAAACATTCTTAATTATAATAAATTTAGACTTATATAAAAGAAACAAACTCCATCAAATTTTGGAGTTGCAGATTCAAGTTCATGGCATTTGGAGTCTAAAGATCTATATAAACAAACACAAGAAATCAAAGCATATTCAACCTCAAACATCATCAAGTTCTGGACATGAGTTACAATTTATTCATGCAATCAATGTCTCTTAGATGCCATAAGCTTTAGACAAGGTCTTATTTCAAATTGGAATTATGCAAATTATCTCAAAATGGAATTCATGCACAAATACAACATGCAAATAAGTAAGCCAAACAAGGCTAAAGCTTCTCATTCACCAACAACTTAAATTACCACAATTAAACTTAACAATCTAGATTGAATCAAACCACCTAAATAATCATGTTATAGAAATGAAATTTACAATTGCGCCATTCAATGAAGTTGCAAATCAATGGTTTTTGGAAAATAAACTAACTAAATGATAGAATGAGAAGAATTAATCAAATGAAATTTGAAATTATGCCCATTGCCATTGAAATTAACTTACATCAAGCTTAGGAAAAATGGTATTCCCATCAAAACAATCTAAAGAATTTACCTTTGTCTAACCTTAATACCTCTAATCACCAATGTTTTAAGAACCCAACAATAAAACTCCTTTGCAAAATTTGTCTTACAATTCAATCTAGTCCATTTAAACTCTTGAACAGAGCATAAGCTTCAATACTTTTCGAGCTACCTAATAAATTACATCATAACTTGATAACATAAAATTTTATAACTTGAATTTCTTGTTGCCCATTGCTCGCAATAAGACCAATTATCTAGCAACATTCCTCTCATGAATCCACTCATGAAACTTAGAAGAGAAAGAAGCAAAAAAACTAGAAAAAGAAAACAAAATGAAAAATCACATAATAAACCGGAAATAATAGAAATTTTAATTACATTTACCTTGGCCATTTGTGTAGAAATTTGATCAACTTGCATGATTACAAACAACGACTTGTACTCAGCCATGATCTTCTTCAATGGATCAAGCATGGACATCCAAAGTGTCTAAACAGTCTTGAGTATCTTGTTGCCCTTGGTTTCCATGGTAGTAATAAAATTTTGAAACTCCAAATGCCACTTTGGAAAATGTGAAAAATATGAATGCAAATTTCCATGAACACCTCCAATTCAGCAAACAAAGTCAAATTAGACAAGAATTGAACCGCAAGGTTAATCCAATGAGCCACACAATGGACACCCATTGAAAAGGGTGCCTAAGCATCCTTTATTTGCTTTGTGACACATGTTTCCCCCCTGAAAAACAAAAGTCCCATCTGCACCAAAGCATAACAATTTTTTCGCCACCTTTTCCCTTGTTAGCCCTCCACATTTCATCAATGCCACCATTATAACTTTAGTAAAATTATTGCTGCCCAACCCATCCACAACTCATTCCACTTGAAGTGCAATAGGAAGACTAAACCACATATGCATGAATACAAATCCACGAACGAGTATCTATGGTGGTAACTTCATCACACAAGATTGCTATGAACCTAGCAATTTGGATGGCCTTGACAATGACCTCTTGAACTTGGATATGCATGAATTTAGCAAAAGCCCAACCACTAGTGTTAGACCAATGCATTGAGGGGTTATTTGGGACATTCAAACATTTGAAGAGCTCATACAAGGACTCATACTCCAACTTTGGATGACTATGAGACAAAATATGAAACAAAGATTTCATTCAAACAATTTTTTGATTCCCTTCCCCTATAGGTCTATTCACTTGTGCCAAGATTAACTTCGAACTTCTCTACATATACAATTTGTAATTTTTCATGTGTGTATAGTCTTTCACAATGTATTCATGCCCTTTCTTGACTCGCAAATTAAACATACCCTGTTGGGCAATGCAATGGCCTTGGTGTTTGGTCAATGTATTTCATTTATAGCCCATGATTTTTTACTTCCTTTTAGTCAAAGAACAAATTTTGTACATCATTAAATTAATTAATCCATCTTAAAATACAATGCCTTTTGCCCATGGCATTTTGGCTACCCATTCAATTCGGAACTTCCTAATGTTATCACATGATTTTTTTGCTATTCTTCCCTTAGTGGATTTTTCTTCTTACAAGGTGGGTCAGATTGAAAATTAGACATATTGATAACAGGAGGATATGGCTCATGGTCTTGAAAATCTTACAACCTAGTAGTAGTAGGAAAAAAAGAAAGAGCAAAAGGATTAAGAATAGTAGAAGAAAAAGGAATAATGGGATTAAGCATACTAACAGAACTAAGAGAAGAAATGGGATCAGAAACCAACAAAGGAAGGTCTTGATCATCAAAATCTAAACTTGAACAACCCCCAAGCCTTATGAAAGATGGTGGACTCCAAGCCCCTTTAAGATGCAATTTTGACCCACTTGAGATGGGTTAAATATGGTTGAATTTGAAATTAGCAACAAAGGATATGTAAGGCATGGGTTTTTGCCGGAATTGAAAAAAACACGTAACACTTTTGACATTGAAAAGTTTGGGTTTCAAATACACCAAACTTGAAAATTAGATAGACATAAACACAAATAGATTGAACAATTTTGAGAAGCACTTAAGAAGTGGACATACACAAACATCAAAACACAATTGAACCCCCTTCAAAGATTAATAGACACAAAAAAAAGATGACAACTAAGCCCCCCCTGAGAGATCAACATATAAAGACAGAAAAATTTAATGACCTAGAAACATCAAAAGACACAAACACATTAACACAAATAACAAGCTTGAGAAATCAATAGACATTGACTAATTGACAATGAGCCCCTTTTGGAAAATGACAGACATAAACACAAACATAGAAAAGATACAATGATCGTTTAGATTGAAAAAAAAAATGTTCTAAAGTTCCAGAACTTAAACTTTTCAAACAAACATTATGTAACCTACAAGGTAGGTCTTGCACCCATTCATTTGACATTTGTGAATTGAAAAACTTGTTAGAAGACCATCCCCTACACAATCTCTACCACCATTGCCATTGTTGTTATTGCCTCCAACTTCCAAATTGTGCCTCCAATTAATCTTCAATATGCATGTTGGAGTAATTTCAACAAACTAGGTACACATTCAAAGCTAGAATGGTGCTTGTGATTAAACATCCCATTCATCCAACCTTTTTCCCTCTCTCATTAAGCTAAGCGATGAATCCCTATGTTCGCTAGTACAAATTTAGCGATTTGAATGTTGTAGTTCAACAAACAAACTAATAAAAAACTTGCACCTTAGAGTGCAAATTGAGGCACGCTCATGCAAAGTCTATGTTGCAGTTTGGCTCCCTAACCTAACACATGAAATGTAAAGATTAGGGTTTAGGTGATGAGCCAATTGGGACTATTGCAGAATTGACAATGGATGTGAGAATATGGAGTTCAATAATCGATGCAAACCAACAACATTTAGCCATTAACAAAGCCTTGATTGGTGAATTCCCCTTTGATTTGGTTGCTAAGGTCATCGCACAGCCTTATCGAAGGGCAAAATCTAACATTATTTCACCAAAAAAAAATAAATTACTCCCAAGTTATCAATTTGGTTCATATGGTTGATAATCATGATTTTGAAGAAATCACACACCAATGTTGGGTGGTTCTGATTGGGTGACTTGGTTTTCAATCCAATTTTCACATGAAAAATCAATTGTTCTCATTTTGGGTGAAAATTGAGCTAAAAATTGGTTTTAAGGTTTTCACCCATGTGAAAACTGATTAGCAAAACTGGAATTGGAATTTTTTTTAAAAAAGGAATTCAATAGGTTTTCACATGAAAACCCAAATCTAGTTCTCAAGGTTAGGGAGATATGTTGAAATTAGGTTTAGGATTATAAGTTTTAAGGTTAAGGGCAACACCTCCACCAAGGGAGACCATGAAAAGAGAAGAATATAAAAGCCAAGAAGTTTTTTTGTTTGATTAACGTGTGTTTTTTGTGTTTTTGTTCATTGTGTTTTGTTTTTCTTTTTTTTTTTAAATTTTGCATTTGCTCCTTGCCATCACTGTTGTTGTTGTTTGTTATGCTATGTCATTCCACGCCTTACATTGCAATTATTTGGCATGGTACATTGTTCCTTGCTTTGCATTAATGTTGCTTGGTGTGGTGTGTCACCCTCACCTTACACTCCTACTACTTGTTGTGGTGTGTCATCTTTCACCTTGCACTGCTATTACTTGTTGTGATGCATTACTTGTGCCTTAAGTTGTCATTATTGCTTGTTGTGGTTTGTCATCCTTTGCTTTGCACTACTATTTTTGTGGTTTTTCACTCTTCGCTTTGCGCTAATGCTGCTTGTTGTGGTGCGTTGTCCCTCGCCTTGTGTTGTTACTGTTTGTTATGGTGTGTCATCCCTCACTCTACACTATTGCTTATTATGGTTTGTCACCTTTGCTTTGCGCTACTATTACTTTTGACTATGGTATGTCATCCCTCACCTTGCCCTACTACTGCTTGTTGTGGTGCGTCACCCTCGCCTTATGCTATTGTTGATCATTGTGGTTTGTCATTCCTCACCTTGCGTTAAAACTAGCGCTTGTTTATTAAAATGATGTACTTCCCCCCCTTTCTCACCATGTGCAGGTTTTGGAGCTTGGAGCATGAACCTTGAAGTGTCTTGTGTCATTTTAGAAAAATAAAATAGTTTTAAAAAAAAAAATCATTCAAAAGATTTGTTGTTTTGTTTTGAATTTGCACTTTTTTCTTTGTTGATGTTTTTGGCTTTTCTTAACTTAATTTTTTCATCAACCTTTGATTCTTTTCTTTCATTTTTTGGTTGCAAGATTATATTTTTTCTAAACTCAACTCAACAATTTTCACACAGAGTAATAAAGTAAGCTGTTATGTATTATGTTCCTTGGATATTGAATGCAGTTTATCATTGTTTCAAAGCTTTATTGTTAATGGGTAGTAGTGATCATAGCATTAATGTTTGGCAGGTCACTCAACCTCTTTGACCAGAAGCCAACCTTGCATCTAAATCTATATATGCACCTCTGAAGAACATTCAGCTGCCAAGAATTGTGTAGGATATGGGTTTAGGATCCTAGATAATCTTCATTTGAGAGATGGGTGATTTGGTTTTCTCAAAGGGTTAGCTACTATGTTTCTTTTGCACCCTTGCTACTTTGTTTCTCCATTTGCATCCTTGTGTACATGTAGGCAGTCCCTTGGAGAACATTCTTCAAAAACCGAGCAGTGTGGGCCATGATTTATGCTCATTTTTGTGGAAATTGGGGTCATTACACTTTGCTTTCTTGGCTTCCTACATATTTATGGTGAGCTTCACCATCCCTTCCCATGTTGATCGCATATCAAAAAATGATGCATTTTGGTCTTTTCTATTTCTAATATTTTTGCAAATATTTTATTCACCCATGATAGTGTTTGGAAGATTTTCTACCACTGCTGCTTACTTGGATTACTATAATAGTTTCCGGCCAATTCTTCCTCCTGTTACACTCACATTTGCTTTCAGCTGGCTCTTAGAGATCTCACTTTTCAGTTTTTTCTTCACTTAAAGCATTATGATTGTACTCTAAATGCCCTGTTGCTTGGACTTATAGTGAGGAGCTCCATCTTGACCTCACACATGCAGCCTTTGTGAGTTTTTTTTTTGGCAATCAAAATAGAGGCATTTTTTATTATTTTAATGGGTTATACCATCTTTTTCCACCTTGTATAAAATCTATTCTGGTTGTGCATGACAATTGGGGCACACAAGAGCTTAGTTTTAGAATGCAAGCAACACAAAATGTTTGCAAAATCTGAATTTAGTGGTGGAATTTTAAGTGGTTTTAGGCATTCTGAATCGAGTGTTTGTAGCTAGATTATCTAGGAGCAGGACCTACTCTTGTCTTGCAATTTTTAGAATGGATTCATATTTCTAATGAATATTATGTTTTGATCATTCAATGAAAGAACAGGTATCATTACTTCCACCCTTGGCATCGGTTGTGGTGGCAACCATTACAGCACCCCTTGTTGATCACTTCATCTCTCGTGGTATGGACATCACCCTGGTATGTTCACAAACTCAAACTCAAGACCACATGTTTTCTGAACTTTTGTGTATATAAATCGATGTTGGTCACGTGGGCCTTTTTTTTGAAGTCTTTTGGATGGGTTTCATTTTGGGTGAATTGGGCCAGGCACAGAAAGTGTGCCAGTCAATTGCTTTTCTAGCCCTAGCAGCATGCATGACCATTGCATCTGCAACACCCAATATCAATCCTTGGGTAGATGTAGCAATTCTCACAGCTGGCATTGGTCTTTCTAGCTTTGCAATTGCAGGTCTTGTAATTTCCTCTTTTTGGTTCCTCTCCCAGGTTCTGTTGATCTTCAAATTCTCCTTTGATTTCTCTGCATAAATGTAATATGTTGTTACCCTCCACTGAATAGTAGAAGAGGAAAGAACAAAGCCCTATAAACCCTAAAACCTAAACCCCGACTCATATTGGTAATTGGATTGCTGAAAGCAGGGTTATATTGCACACACCAAGACATCTCTCCCAAATATGCGGGTATTTTCTTGGTAAGTTTCGTGTACCTTCCTTTTTTCCTATGTGAGAGGTCTCTAGATAAGCATTTCAGAATATAGGAAAAGTAGCACACGTCATCAAAATATGGGTTTGCCAAGGATGATACAATTGAAGTGCCTGCTTAGGTATGGGTTGTTTTGGTGATCTTGACTATTGATCACAAATTGGATTTTCTCTTCTTGCTCAGTAGAAGGGAATCTGCATTAAGGTGTAACTACTTCCAATGTTAGACTGAAAGATAAAATGTAACATCATATGTTTTCAACAAATGCAGTTGAGAATTATAGCAATATTATTGAGCAGGTTGCATATTATTAAGCATATGAAGAATGTAATGAGGCTTGAAACATGTTGTACCCTAAGAGCAAGGGATATTGGATGGATGCAAGGCATAACCAACACAGCTGGTGCCATTCCTGGAGTACTTGGTGTTGCACTCGTGGGGATAATTTTCGATCAAACTCACTCTTGGAATGTAAGAAAAAAGCCTTAAGCATCCACCTTTTGTTGAAATGTTTTGAGAGTTCAATTCAGCTTCTTGAAGTAAAATGTTTTCATGTATAAGCATCCTAGAATATACCTGAACAAATTAGATCAATGCAACACAATAGTAGCAGATTTTGTTGTCCCTAGAAGCAGGTGTTCTGGATCAAGGAACAAAAAGATCAAGAATCAGAACCTGAAGCATAATTGAGACATCAAGGTTTCTTTGGAAACATACATCAAAAGCATGACATATATTTTCAGAACATGAGCAAGATGAAGATCCCTGAATCCTTGAAGAATTTGATGTGTGATCTGCCATGCCACCATTCTAAATTCAGTACATTTACAAAGGTCTAGGAAACTATTTGACAAGATGCTTGGGATTTGTATGTTTGTGTGCAGCTCGCACTCTTTGCACCATCCATCCTTTTCTACTCGATAGGGATCATGGTGTGGAATGTATTTGCCAACAGTGAGCCACAAACATTTACCTCTTACCCACCATTGATTCTTCTAAAAAGGAAGTTCACAACGGTTATTTACATCTATTCTCATCTGAATGTGGACAAATTGTTATTGCTCTCTACTCAGTTTGATGGGTGCAATTTTATCATCTCAAAGCTATTGAGATTTGTTACATCATCAAAATCCAAAGATCTTGAGACTATTTGTGCAGACAAATCCTTGCTTCTATGGTATTCTGGCAAAACAAATTGCGTTAGAATTGGCATCACAACAACACCACTTTCCCACCACACTTTTGAAAGTTTTTGTATGTAGAGAGTCTTAACAATTGTGTGTCTACTCAAGTTTCCCTGATTGAAACCCTGAACCATAATTCCATGATCTCTTGACTCCCGAAGTTTGCATCACACATTTCATTTGCTTGGCATGCACCTTAGAACAACAGAAGATTTGTACCTTGAGCTCAAAGTTGAGCGCAAGCTTGCCATTTCCCCTATAGTTCACATGTGCATTTATCTCTCCTTGATGTGCTCATCATGCTCCTTTGTGGGCATCACATTCAATGATTCATTCACAATCACTTCACATGCAATAGAATTTGACAAGTTATTGTTATATCAGGCCTGAATACCACAACATAAACAAACAAATCAATCGCCAGACAATTGCAACACTTTCTGCATCTCAGCTAATGCATCCAACTTCATATTTACTTCATGATTGAGATGCATATTACATTTATATCATGTTAATTTCTTGTTTAAGACATTCAAGCAAATTTCATTAGTTGTCATATTGTAGAGAGTAATAACAATTTGTCCACATTGATTTCAAAGAAATCAAAGTGGGAGGTTTGCTAACACCTAGCCTTTGCATGTGTATTATAGTTATAAATAACATGATAATGTATTCACTAAAGATGTCTTTGGGCTTGATTGAAATTGAATTTTAAAAACGTTTTATTTTACCTCATTTTTAATGTTACACACCATGATTTTCCACAAAGTGTTAGGAATTGTAGGTCATGCTAGATATTAAGTGATAATATTGGGTCAAAGGGGGTTTACTAACAAGGTAACCAAGGTTGTGGTAATCAAGGCTTCAAAATTCTCATAGTAAAAGTTAAGTAACTGTGTTCATCTTTGAAAAGGATGTTGAGAATTCAAGCTCAACTAGTTAGGTTTCATTAGTTACTGGAGTAGGAAAGTAACTAGGTTACTTTCACAAGGTTGAATTACTTTCGTTACTTATTTTAGTTTGGTTATTTGTGGTTTGGTC